>SXGQ01545246.1_pt1 | contig 26828 bp, 36 predicted proteins | sample 3178371 | NCBI WGS metagenome assembly SXGQ01 (sample SAMN11356859, study PRJNA531348) | freshwater metagenome | isolation source: freshwater sample F1-20 | place: China: Fuxian Lake, Yuxi | collected 2017-12-25 | reverse complement strand
TTCGTCGTCTAAATTTCCCAGTGCTCGTTGAAAATGATCTTGAAGTTCAGGTGTAATATCAGCCTTGATCCATTCTTCGTCACCGGGCATTTGCCAATCGGACTTTACAATATCCAATGGACCATGGAACCAGCATTCAGTATCATACTGTTCCCATCCTTCTTCAATTTCTAATGCTTCGTAAGCGCCTAGTTCGTTTACTAGTTCTAACAATCTTTCACGCTCATCTTCGGGCATGTCGTCTGGGAAGATATAGTCTGCATACCACCCATCATCTAGACTATCTAGTTCATAGTCGTAGTCGGTATTGTACATGTCAACACCATCTGCACCGGGCCCGCTATTTGATTCTAGTGCAGGAGCATTGTCATCTTCAGTGTTAACTAACACTGTGCCCCAACGAAAACCAGAAACACGCCTAATTACAAAGTCATCTTTTTGGTATAATTCGTGTTCGAATACACATTTCTTTTCTTTAGTTGAAACTTGCCACCAAGTCATTGATCATCTCCATCAAGTTGTTCGGCTAAATCATATAATACAAGAAAAACTAAACTTAAAACTAGTATAGCAAAAATATCACCTAAGCGCAAGGCTGCAGTCATTAAAATGAGAAAAAAACCAAAAATAGATATTTTTCTCATTTAAATCCTTTTTTCTTTTTATCTTCGGCTATTCCTTGTGCTATCATTTTTTTAAAAATAAGCATTACTCGACCTTTTTCTTTTTCGGTTAAGTATTTTACTAACATCAACTTATCATCATAACTTTTAGCATTGTCCAAAAAGTCTGCTGGCACCGTTAGTTTAGGCTTCTTTGGTTTGAATTTTTTTAACTTGTTTTTTGTGTCACTGTTATTGTTGTTATCAGACATTAATTTTATTCTTTTCTATCTCCAAATAACTGAAGTAAACTTAGAAATAAATTAATAAAATCTAAGTAAAGAGTAAGAGCGCCCATGACTTCAATTGCAGGACCGTCGGATTCCATTAGTTGCTCTCTAATTTTTTGAGTATCATATGCTGTTAGGCCTAAAAATATAACAACTGCTGCGGCACTAATTATGATTTGAAGTAGACTAGATCCTATAAAGATATTTACGATGCTGGTAATAATAATTGCGATTAGCGCAACAATTAAGTACTTTCCTACGCTATCTAAACTTTGTTTTGTAAAATATCCATAACCACTCATTGTTACAAATAAAATTGCTGCTCCAAAAAATGCACTGGCAACGCTGGCTGCTGTATAAATTACAAAAATTGTTGCAAAGCTTAATCCCATTATGGCTGCGAAACCATGCAGACAGAGTTGAGCAGTGCTCTTACTTGGATTGTTACCTAGTACATAACCCACTGCAAATATTGCTGCTAAAGGAGCAAACACTACAATCCATTTAACAATGCCAGTGAACAAAAATGCCATTAATTCAGCATTAGCCGATACCAACGCACTTACAATCATACTAGTAACAACTGCTAATGCCATGTTATTGTAAACACGAATCATTCCGCTGTTAATTTCTGCCGGTGTTTTATATGTTAAAGCATAATTCATTTTTTAATATCTCCTAAATAATTTCTTCAACAACGCCCAATACTTCAGCCAACACTATACAAACTCCGGCTATATAAAAATTGCCTATTATTAATACACCGCCTGCAAATATTCTTATGGCACTCTTGGCAAGACTAACATAAAAATGACCCCGACTTGGATCTTTTGGTTGTATCTCTAAATTCATCTTGGTGCAAACTCCTGTTGTAATTTAATATTATCAAAAAATTCTTTTTTAGTGCTTTGATCGTCCTTAAAAGCACCTCTTAGCACAGTGGTCTGGGTAAGACTACTGTGCGCCATAATTCCTCGATTCTCGCAGCATCCATGTGTGGCCTGTATGTATACAGCCACATCCTTACTTCCAGTTGCAAATTCAATTTCCCTAGCAATGTCCATGCAAAGTTCTTCTTGAAGCGTTCCACGACGAGCGCACCATTGGGCAATACGGGTGTATTTAGAAAGCCCAATGAGTTTGGGACCAGCAATAATGCCAATATATGCGACGCCTGTGACAGATTGGTGATGATGGCTGCAAACACTCTTAAGCTCGGATCTGACGACGAGCATACCATCGTACGCTCCTTCAGTGTCATTTGGAAAAGCAGTTGCGTTAGGTGTTGGGTCATATCTACCTGCCATTAGTTCATTGAAGTACATTTTAGCAAGTCGTCTTGCTGTGCCTTGGCTATTAGGATCTGTCTCTCTGTCGATTAACAAAGTGTCTAACACTTGTTCAAATGCCGCAGTTGCTTCATCAATAAGATGTTCTCGATCAGATTCGGCCACATAATCGCTGATGTTGTCTCCGGCCCAATATCTTTTGCCATCTCGTTTCATTCGTTCTCTAATTGCCTGTGCTAGATATTTCTCTGCCATTTATTCTCCAATTATTGTGATATCTCTAAGATCTGGATATTCGTGATATTTAGGTTGTTCATTTACCGAGTATAATTTTTCTAAACCAAGCCTTGCATCTTCAACAGTGGGGCGATAATGGTACCCAATCTTAAAAACGGATTGCATTCGCCAGGGTTGGTACGCCAAGTTCCTACCATCATACCTACACTCCAGTAAAGCATCGTATGCCTCCTTGTCATCTAACAGTATAGCACCACCATGCCCTATTTGTAAAGGCTTATTATGACCAAAACTTAAACACTGTATCTGTCCAGGTTTGTACATTCCATCTTCTAACCTACGAGCACTATCCCAAATGTCTGTACCATAAAATCTGTATTCTCCAATCCATTTTTCTGGCACCAATTCATATTCAATGCCTAACTTATGCATGGTCATTGGAATACTGAGATAGGTGTATGCAGTGAATTGAACTCGCTTTACCTTACGATAGCGCAAACATAATTCAATGGCATGTGTACAGCAATCTGTCATGATTGCATAAGGTGCACCGGTCTTTTTAGCTAGTAACTTTTCAAATTGTGCAATTTCTTCAAATGCCACTTGTATACCATTTATAAGCAGAATCAATGATTTGATTTATTGTAGAACAATTTGGTTTCCAATCTAAAATAGACTTTGCTAAACTGGCGTCTGCAATTAATCGGTCAGGATCACCAGGCCTTCTAGGACCCACTTGCAGCTTTAGTTGTCCATAATGAATTGTAATGTAATCTATTATTTCATGATTACTGATTCCACTATTGGTTCCTAAATTAAATACAGCAAATTGTTTATTGGTATTCCATAGTATGGCTCGATAATGTGCATCTGCTAGATCCCATACATGAATATAGTCTCTTATACATGTTCTATCTGGAGTATCAAAATCTACACCATTTAATGTAAAAAACTCATCATTGAGTTTTGATTCTAATAGTCTAGCTATGATATGGCCTGCTCCGGGCGCCTGTCCAAGATCAAAATTATAAGGCTCTGCTCCTGCTGCATTAAAATATCTAAAACATACCGCCGGTAATCCGTAGGCTTGATTGTAATTTAACAGTACCTGTTCAATTATATCCTTGGTATGACCATATGGACTAATAGGTTTTATCCGGTCTGTTTCAACCAATGGAACATGATCAGGGTTGCCGTACACACTAGCACTAGAACTAAAAAGAATAAGCGGTTTCTTTTTATAATCCTTAACATGATTTAAAAATGTAATTGTCTTTGCCACATTGTTGTCATAATATTTTGCAGGATCAGTAACACTTTCTCCCACTGAGATATCTCCGGCACAATGTACAATGACATCGGGTTGTAATTTATCTAACCATAATAAACTTTGCTTTGATACATAATCAGCATGCAAGAAACCATCGACGTTTTTTAGTGTGTGATCTCTGCGTTCGCGATCAATAACACAGACGTTCACATTTTTGATATGTTGTTTTAAATAACGACTGATGTGGCTACCAATGTAACCACATCCTCCGGTAATTACAATTTTCATATATAGTTTTTAAGTTGTAAGAACGGAACCACAACTTTTTCTACAAATAATTTATGTTGCTCTGGGCTAGGATGAAAAGAATCCCAATCTCTAAACTCTAAACCAGAATGATCTCTTGCCCATTCTTGTGCACCTTGAACTGGCAAAAACTGTGATTGATCTATTAGGTCGTAGAGATGTTTTACGTCTGTCAATTGCGTAAGACCGTTATGAAAAAGCTCTTGGGTTATACTGCTCATGAAATAAGGAACGTTGTTCATTTTCAAAAACCACTGAGTTCTCAAAATGTGTTCGTATGTGTATATTAATGATCCAACGTCATCATGGAACGTAGTAAAGTATAACTTAGATAATTCATTTTTCCAACCCCAGTGTATCAAATTCCAACTTTTATTTGTTTCTGGTATAAAATGAGTGGGATTTTGCCTCCAGTTATCTGATTTCTCGTAATTCAATTGATGGTGGGTATAAAATTCATGTCTATTTTGATTTGACCACATTATACCAACTAGAATTTCATTGGGTTGATAGGTTTTCAATGCTTCACTAACTGCATAAATTGTTTTTCTTGAAATCAAACCATTGCCCGAACTGCTCAAGCCCAGTTCTTTTCTTTCTGCGTTGGGAAAATGTTTGGCCAAATGAATTGGCCAAGTTAGATCCCAACTGGTATCTGTAAAACTATCACCACTGCTGATTAATATTTTAGTTGTCACTGGTACTTGCTTTCATGTGTATGTCGACGATAGTCTGTACTCATTCGCAACCAAGATTCTCCTTTGCCTTCGAGGATATCGCAGATACGGTCAATAGTGCCATCGTTCCACGCACTAAACTTGCCCATGTTGTTGTGTGGGTGTTGTAAGAGCGGGACAAGCTTTTGTGTAGCGTCTCGTAACGACCACGGCACATAAAGTCGTTCATTATCATTTGCAAAAGATTCGGGAAAACTGCGATAGGCCGGGTATAAGATATTAGCACCAAGAGCGTCCGCTTCGCTGGCAGTATTTGACACCCAATCCTGAAGAGCACAATTAAACAATACTCGCGTGTCATTGAGCAAAGCATAGTAATCATTCTTCTCAAGGTCTTCATAAACAGTTAATTTACCTTCTGCTTGTAGTCTGCGTGTACGCTCCATGTATGAACTGTTGTTACTACGCAACTTGCTGCCGCTGAACACACAGAACTCTACTTGAGGCCAATCGTTGTATGGTAATGATTGTAGTCTATGATATTCCTCAATGAGATCCATGTAGAAGTCAGGTTGTTTCTCTTGATCCCATCTAGCAGCGAAGCCTACACGATACGCTCTATCTTCAAACCGTTTAAGTTCTCCGGGCACACGACTTCGCACTTCTGCTTTACCAAATGCAAGACCACTAATATTATACAACCGACCCCGCCAGCCTGCAACCTTCATGTGCATGACCATTTCTTCGTTGGTGGCAAGAATAATATCTGCAAATGAATCTACCATCTTTTCATAATGTGCCATCCATTCCTGCATGCCCCAGACATGAACAAAGTCATCAGGGTCAATAGTTTGTGCAAGACAACGAACGGCAATGCGAGGACGCATGCCAGGATCGACTTGATCAAGAATATAAGGTAGGCTCTCAATGCCGGGTTGAAACATGTCTTCAAAGTAAATAATGTCTTCACTGGTAACTTCTCCTGCTTTCATTTTACGAACTAGATTCATCAACTGGCTCATGCCAAAGTATGTACGGCCATGTGCATCAAGAACTTGACCTGTAACAATGGCTTGGTCATTGCTTAGTGTTTCGCCTTCTACTATTTCATAGTTGATACCTCGCCGTTCAAATACCGTACGGTTCCATTCTTGTAACTGTAGTGTATATCTTGCTTTATAGGGTTCAAGTCCCATGTACCATAATTTACGCATCTGTGTCTTTCGCTATCTTAATATTTAGATTGTTTAACACGCTATTTTGTTTTAGTTGATTAGTTTGTGCTACCATTGTTTTCCAATGATCCATAGACGGTATAGTTGAAGTACTAGTATAGATTTGTTCTCGCCAACCTTCTGAGGCTTTGGCCTGGCCCTCGTTCATACCAATTTGATGTTTTAACGATTTAACTTCATGTTCAAGGCGTTGAATCCATCTAAACTGATCGCGTATGTCTTCTTGCATTTGGCGCAGTGGTCCACGATTGGCTCGTTGTTCGGCTTCGTGATCGCCAGTGTCAGTTAGTATAACCATCATCATGAGTTGCCGTAATGCGTTCTTGACTCTAGGATCCGAACTGGTCAGGGCTTGATCAAACATTTCCGTGAACCTTTCTAGATCGTAATCGGCAGTGTCTTTGTCTCTACTTGCGCTCATAACCAACCTCCGGCTCTTGCAATACCAACTATACCAACCATAATCCAAAATCCATTTAACAATGTATATGCTCGATCTTGTCTAAGAACTGCACAATAAGTTAATAGTATAGCATCTAATGTATTAACTATCCAAACAAACATAAATGGACTAGCAGGACCTAACCAGGATACTAAAGTAAAACAAAAAATACGCATAATTACTCCTGCCATTTCAAAGGCAGGAATGTTTTTACCAATTTGGTACTTTAGTATTTCTAACAATATCATGTTCGTTCTTTCTTTACATACCACATATTACGAGGTTCACGCCCTCGTAGACTACGCTGGAAATCTCCCCATGGCGATTTTTCGTTATACAAGTGACGCTCATCAAACGGATGTCCATATTGCACACAAAACTCACGATAACGATCAAGATCGTCAAAGATAGTTGATACTTCTGGTTTCATTACCAGATATTTTTTGAGCCATTTAGCGGCCATTTTGTTCTCCTTGAGTATTAAAAGTTAAATTGAAAAAACGCGAAATTCTTTATTTTGTATTGATTGTAAAAGTTTATTACTCGCAACTCCTGTAATTTGCAGTAGTGGCCTACTATGATAACTGCAATTCGCTGTAAAATGCCACGTGGATGTAAAATCACAATATATTATATCACCTTTAGACCAGCCTGTTAAGATTTTATTTTCAAAGCACATCAATTGACCATATTCCCAATGCGCCAATGCAATTAATACTCTAATAGATTTTGATTCATATTCGTTATACACAGTGAATATACTTTTTGGATCCTTATGACGTGGCATAACGCAACCTGGACGTTGCATTTGAATTTGAGCATGATATTTGTTTTTTACAAAGCCTAATCTAATTGGTAATGATCCAATAATGGGACAAAGTGTAAAGTCATACACTTCGTACAAGTAATCTTTGTGTTCTATTCTATCTGCATATCTAACTTTTGTGGCAGTTTTTACAGCATCATCAAGTTCCCCATCCCATGTGCCATCAAATCTGCCAATAATTTGTAATGTGTTTTCTTTATTGTTGTTTACAATTTCATTCAAGTCATTTTGATTTTGTTCTTCACCAAAATACTCCATGCCAGTAATTTGAATTGGAACGTTTGTATTGATGGGTTCGTATTCTTTATAAAGATTTGAATCACTCATAATTTTATGCTGAGATTGGGTACAGTGGTGTTATATGTGATGATACAACCATTTTCATTATCTTCACTTACGCTTATTGTAACACTACGATCAGGATATCTGTTAGCAATTTGAACATACAAGTCATCGGCAATCATTTCGCATGACTTGTAGTCCAATCGCAGACAATTCGTTTCCCCTGAATACAGTGATTCCAGCCACCGTTTGAATTGGATGAACTCGATATCACGGTCATTGTGATATACGTCGATTGACACCCGGAAATGGAAAATGTGGCGATGAGGATGAGCAAGAAACGAAACATCATAATAATCTCCGGTGGCAAGTTGCGGATCAGTGGCCGCTGCTGGATAGCAATGAATACCTTCACGTTGAAATGTGACCCAAATCTGCCTTGCTGCACGTTCTAAAATTCTATCTATGGTTTGTCGTTGTTCTAGGTTCATAATGTATTGTAACAAAATAGGGAGTTATTTTCTATACTCATATATTTCAGGAAATATAGTTTGACTATCTAAATTTCTCATACTATCAAAACGTTCAAAAGATTTGAACACTGAATAGGTCAATGATTCATCATATGGAAGTTTAAGAATACTTTCAATTTGGCGAATTTGTTGATTCAAGTTTGGAGATTTATATTCTTTTAATTCAATCAATTGAATAACTTCATCTAAATATTTTTTTGGCAATCCTTTTGGGGCCTAAATTATTTTTACTTACACAACAACTATCTATTTCTCCATCAGGTTGCAAGTAAATAGAGTTCCATGGTAATGGACAAAATGTTTTTTTGTTCCATAAGGAATCATTCACCGTATAACCTCATCATTGGTATACATCGACCAATCAGTAAAGCAATTTTCTCTACGCATTAAGTCATGTACACTGTGACACCATACACCTGGATTACTAGCAGCAAAATCTTTATCGTCTAGTTTTATTGTAGCATTATATCCTAGTTGTTGTAAATAGGGCAGTTTCACCGACAACATGGGGATAAATTTGTGATGCTCAACTAAACCTGTTTCTAATAATCCTTGACTTTCGCTTACATCAAGATCTAGAGTGCACCAATAACCGTAGGAAAGAAAAGGCATAATCATGTTTTCCCATCGTGTCCAATCTACACTATCTGCTCGACCATTGGGAAAACTTTGATTAGCACCAAAATAAATGTGTGTGCATTTATGAGCTTTGGTTGCTGCTTCAATTAAATCTTTCTCTTGAATTCCAACAACAAATAAAGTTTTTTGTTTATGTGCTGGAGTGTGTTCGACTTCAAGTCCTACAAATAACTTGGCGGTATTGTGCCCTGTTCTATTAATCGTCATAACCTATCCTTTGTGTATCTTCTTCCCATTGAAGTTTATTAAGTCTACTAATTTCGTCTTTTAATTGCAATTTCTTTTTTTTCAATTCAGCGAGATAATTGGTATCAACACCTGGATGATTTGTTTGCAATTCGTTAATTTGTTTGTCTAACAGCTTGTGCATTTCTTCTAGATGTTTAATACGATTTTTGTATGACATTTAATTTTCCTCCTCAAAAACTCCTGGCAATAACATAGGTTTAGCCTGTTCTTTTTTAACTTTATCAACTTTGATTGAACCTTTTATATCAAAATGATGATTTGCCATAGTGTGTGAATTAGTGGTTTTTTCACCTTTGAATCCTCTGGTGCCAATAATTTGTTCCCAGTAACCTTTTGGCCTAGCATACTTGTCTGCATTTACGATAGCCAATGCCTCTTCTTTAGAAGGAGCGGCAAATATTCTGTCTACAATATCTGCAAAGTATTCGGCATCTACATGATCATGCCGCATCATGTATGGATATTCACCTGCATCAAACGCACGATTGGCTCGTTGCACACTTTCAATATGCATCCAAACATTATGACCCATAAGTAATGCGTAACTGAAACTATCCCAACTGGTTCGACCTTCTTTATCATTTTTGTTTAGATCGCCGGGTTTATATACACATATATCCTTTATCTGGCACAAAGCACTTATTGGCGACTCGTCAAAATGGTCAATCAGTTTGTCCGCAAGCACAGCATCTCGGTATCCTCTACTGTCAGTTGCATATTTTTTATCATCAACTATTGGGCTCATTCTATAACACCACTTGCCTTGGTGTGGTAGATCAATCTGATGATACACTTGTCCGTTGGCAGTGGCCAAAAATGGACTGGCACAGTCAAACGAGATAGTAAAGGCAGAATTTACGTGTTTCCGTATTGCTCGTTGTATGATTGTTAGCAATACCGCCCACTCAAGTTTAGAGGTGCCTAAAAAGTGCATCCAGTCATGCCGTCCTTCTTGCAATAAGTTATCATATCTTAGTATTACCAAACGTTTGAGAATGAGATGAATATCGCACATGTTTTGTCCGCCCATGGCCCAACCATCAAAATGTGTGTCAGGATAAATGTTAGGATCACAAAACTCCTTCATCTCTTGATACCACTCTTCGGCCGAAGTGTGATTCTCGCCCTGAAGAACGTTTAAAAATTTTGCACCGCCATTTTTTTTACCCCGACGATGCTGCATAAAATATAGATTATTAAATTTAGTAGCATCAACCGCTTCTTGAAGTGTAGTTATGCCACAGGCCTTGCTTGCCTTGGCATCACGGATTACCCACGTGGGGATATCAAGAATCATACCATAATCGGCGATACCGTCTAACCATTTTAGTACACTAGATCTCTTTTTTTCGGCCTTGGGACAGCCTGAATTGGCTCGCCAGTCGCCTTCCCATAATCCCTTGGCAATCTGAAATCCTCCCGAGTCACCCAACATAAATGTTCCTGGTTCACGTTTACGAACCATGTCCTCGCCGGGATCGTCTTTAGACAAATCTAAGTTTGCGTGTCCGCCTGAGTAGAGGCTCCACCGGTACGGGAACAGGGCTTGTTGACTGTTTAGCCAATTGAGTTGCTCCATGTCCGATAATGCCTGAGGCATACGAGCAGGATTAACATAGTCATTGTTAACACGTTGTTTTCCTATAAAAGTTGCGTAGAAACCAGATATAGCAGGTAAAAATATTGCATAATCTAATTGTTTTGATGTTAAATTATCCTGCATAGAATTTTACCGAATTAATTAATTGATAATCGTTGTTGAAATGTTGTTTTAAATTACCAAGGTATTTAGAATTTTCATTAAGTGTTTGTTGGAAAATTTTTTTAAATTTTGATCTATTAGGCTCATTGTTAGTAACATGTTGGTACTCATAATTGTAATATTTGTTTGGCATGTTCTTACTTTGCAAAAAGTGAGAAAATCTTTGTCTGTACTGACTATCGCACCAAAAAAAAGTACAGTTATTTAGATCAAGTCTTTCTACAAACAATATTTGCTGCTCGGTATGGTCATCAAATGTGATCTTATCAAATACTAAATCAAAAAAACATTTTGAAAAATGTGCGCTATCTAAATTTTTGTGGTACAAAAACATATATTCTGCAATTCCACTTAACCATCTGTCAATTGGATCTCTTAACACTATAATTGCATGTTTAGCATACAAATTATCAACATGATAATTATAGTAATCCCAATTCCAATCTTGCAAACTTGGTTTAGTCCAAGAACTTGCATTTTTTGGTATGTAAACATACATAAAATCCAAATTGGGATGACTCAAACATTCTCCAAATACATGACCTTTGGTTTTATAATATTCTAAAAAATTTATCACTTCTGTTGAGCTGGTAGGATATAATTATAGATAGCCAAGCCGCTATCAACAGTTATTTGTGCCGCACCGTCATCACTAAATCGAATAATTTTATCACCTGGCAAACCTAAAATGTTAATTACTACAGAAACTGGCCAATGCCATTGTTTAGTTAAAGAACCAGCTACATCGTGTGCAAATACGAAATTGCCTGCGTGGCTGCTATGATCACCAAAATAAAACACTAAGTTGTTATTCTCAACTTTGGCAATAAATGATGTTTCCTCACTATTGGCACTGGCCTGAAATTTTAATCTTTGAATAGCGGCTACACTTGGTTTGATTTCCACGCCCCATGTGACTCCCCTAAACTTTACTGTTTTTAGTTTATCGTTGACTACTTCAGCACTCATAAATCGATAATCGTTCTTAAAATCTTTGTCTTTGTTTTCAAAATGAATGCCAGCCGGTACTGTATTGTTATCTTTAGTAGCAGTGATAATGTTTACAATAGCATCATCTTTATATTCTGGAATGTTAAGAATGGTATTTAACTTGCCTAGATTTGGCATCCCAAATACTCCAATGAATTCTGGAATAGGATTATGGAACTTAGCTTCTAGTATAGCGACTCTTTCTTCTGATACTGCATTAATCAATGTTTCATTTTCTGTGCCTGTTATTTTTAATAAATCAATTACACCCAAAGAATGTGTGTGTGATACTATGTCAAGTAAATAATCTCTCATTTTTATCTCCGTAATAATTGTTAATATACTGCAAAAGATTTGCTATGTCAAAGTTAATAATGTTTTATTTCGCCAAGAGCTTGATGTGCTTTGACTGTGTGTAATTCGCCTGGTTTTTTAAGCTCTATCCAGCTGGTAGATGGTAGGAAATCATAACAATTTAAAATTTCAAAACCTAAACTTTCAGCCAGTGGCACCAACATGCTTTTAGGAACATATGACATGAAATAACTATCACATAATCCTGCGCTAACAGCTAAATCTGCATTGTTATAGGTAAACAACAAAGTACCACCAGGACGCAACCATTGCATGCTTTGAATCAAATATTGTTTGATTGTGTCTAAACTTAAGTAATTAAAATAATCACAACTAAAAATAAATCCAAATTGGTTTTTTGGTAAATTTTCAATACTAAAATTATTTATTTTGTATGTCCGAAGTCTGGCTTGGTACTGTGGCAAAAACTGGGCAGACGCTGTATTTAAAAATTCTTCAAAATGGTCAGCAATATATAAGGGATCAAACCCTACTAAGTGTTTGGTCCACTGCCCTTCGCGACATCCGATTTCTAAAGCAGGATATTTCCAAGAATTATGCAAAAAAATTCTACTTAGTAAAATCTGTTCTGATCCATTAACCAAGTTAATTTTTTTAACATTTTTCATAAATTCAACATCAAATACGAAACATTCATTTTGATAATTTTTAGTAAAAAATTTTTTGGTGAGATGATTGATGTTAAGATTTAGTTCTTTAATTATTTCTTCTACTTTATCTTTATCTAATAGAGAATTTTGGTAAACCGTTAAATGTTCTTCGGCAACATTTTGTATATGTTTACAAAAATACTCGTCAGCCTCATTGGCCACTGTAATAAGTTTGTTGTAATTTTGATAAACTATTTCTTTTAGTGAAGCAAGATCAAGTGCTTCCTGTAATGAATTACGCAAAGATACTAATTCGTTTAGTTTCATTGGATTACTATGTATTTTTGACTTAATATTTATTCGAAGCTAAACAAGCTGTCAAATGTTGTTTTTATATCGGTATGCGAAGGTATATCCCACTCTAGTACACCCAACAAGTTTTCAACTTTTTGATCAACAATTGTGCCTTCCATTTCTGCATCATCAAACGGAAGTTCCTTAAACCAAGCTGGTAAATGACTTTCATCAGTTGGGTATCCAACACTGGTATAACCCAATGGATTATCTTTAAGTTTACATACAATAGTTTTCATACCGTCAACTATAGCCATACTGTATTGATCACTGTGCATTCTACGCAAGTTATTCCAATTCATCGCAGCACGTACATGGCCTGGCATATTGGCCTTACCCAATCGCTCTTCTTCTTTGGTGTATTTGGTAAGGTTATTTACACGTTTGGGCGTACCTTTTTCCCAAGCAGGTCGATCTTGAAATGCTAATTTAAATTCTCTAACCTTGTCATACACATGTTCTGGTGCTGCACCAGTAAGTACATCGGTTAGTAATTCACTTAAAAAGTCTTGTACTACTTTAGGTGTATCTGATCGTTTGAGATCAAGACCCATTGCCTTGACCTTGCCAGGCTTGCCGTGTGTGTCAAGTCTGTTATTTTCTAAATCATATATTAGCACTGCATAACGTTTTTTCTTTATGAATAAACCCTTAGAAGCAACAAGTTCTCTCCCTCCTCGGATGAGTTCACCCATTGATCTTGGTACATGACAGGCTCTTTCCATGAATGCGGGAAAACTAGCATTAACTTGTTCAGCGATTGAATCGTAAAGTTGTACACAGATTTCTTTATTCCACTCCATGCGCCCTGAGTTAACTTCTTCTTGAATCGCAGGCCAAGCTGTAAAATAGCATGAATCTGTGTCTCCATAGATGATGGCTGTACCAACATGGTCGTATTTACCGGTGATACATTCATTGATATACGCATCCATGTGTCTTGCAATGATACGTCCGGTAAGAGTAGTACTTTGACCAATTCTTTTGTCGAAAAATCTACAACCTGGATTGAGAATTGCTCCGTAGAGACTGTTAAGGTTAATCTTTTTGACAAGTTGTCGTTTGTCCCAGAAGGCCTGATCTTCTTTTGTAGTTGCTTCTTTTTTCTTTGCCTGGAGTTCTTTACGTTCCGCATACCACCTTTCTAGTAATCCTGGTACGATAGCTTTTTGTTCGTAACTGAAAATTGTGCCATTTGCTGACAACATCCAGGGTCGATTACTATCAAATATAAGCCGCCATATATCAGCTGCACTCATAACATCAGATCCTCCAGACTCCCAGTCTACAGTAATCTCTGTGCCTACTTCGCCCGCCATTACTGCGGTATATTCAAGACTGCCAAACATGTTTTCCCATGCATCTGCAAAGGAACTACCTGCGGCCATCTTCTCTTGAATATACCTGTAAGTCATTATCGGTCTAAGTTGTCCAACAATCGACTCTTGTGCCATGTTAAGAGCGCGGATAGCTGACGGGTAGAGACTGTTGATGTCAATTGCGCCGATCCAGTCGTGCATGCCTTTTTTGGGGAAAGCAACATAGGCACCTGCCGCTTGTGTATCTCCTTGGTCATCTCTTCCTTTCCTGTTAGGTACTACCATACCACGTTGATGTGCTTCATTGATAATTGCTTGTTCAGTAACTGCCACTGCTCCCATTGTGGTAGGAAGCAATACAGTATTATCATGTGCCAGTTCATTTGCTAAATCTAAGAAACGCAGTTTCCGATCTAGTTTGGCAACAAGCATGGTATCTTGTCTGTTATAGTCAATGAACTTAGGAAAATCTTTGTTATATAGTTGATCTAGTGTGCCTTCATATTGTGTTTTGCGCTCATCTAGTTCGTACTCGCCAATAGCATCTAAACTGTAACTATGGCGTTCTTCATATGTGTATTTGCGATACAGTTGCATATAGTCCATATGCACACGACCAATTAGGTCAAAGGTCAAGTTCTCTGCACCAAATCGTTCAAATGTACGCTGCTTGGGTAGTTGGCCCCATAGACAAAATCTACGAGTATCGTCTTTGTTTAACACGCGGGTGATACGCATGACCATGTACGGAATATCAAAGCCTTCGCTATTCCAACCGCTTAGAATATCTGCATCATCAATAATATCTAGGAAAGTGTTTAGTAATTCTTCTTCACGTTCAAATAAAAAACAGTTATCGTATTGATCGCAAATTTCTTGTGCAGTTTCCCAACTGTAGCTCTTGGGTGGAACAACAAGAGTAACCATCTTGTCCATCCAATCCATATAAACACTAATTGCAGTAATTGGGTTGAAAGGATCTTCTGGGCGACTGAATCCTCTTACCGGATCAAAGTCGACCTCAATGTCAAAAAATGCAGTTTGCAGTTTTGGGGACTCTGCTCCTAAATAGTTTTCTTCGAGGCATCGGAATACAGGATTAATATCCGACTCCCAAAGGCGTTTGTTGCTATTAATACGCAGCTCTTTTTGAAATTCTTTATTTGAACGACTTGAAAACCTAGCAACAGGAGTACCGTAGACAGTACGGAACTTACCGCGAGGGTCATCATAGTAAAAGATGTAGCTGGCCGGATACTCGCGGTAGATCCGTTCGCCGGAAACACGTTCCACAATGTGGATACGATCTTGACTGCGGTCATATAGTGCATCAACATAACTCATGCGTTATTATAAATTATTTTCATAGTAAATGCTATATATTTTTTTAATATCCATATCGGGGTGAAACTTTTTTAATTGATCAAGTTGAAACCTAATTGATTCATCATTGGAATCAAATTCAGTGGATTCAATGGTATAGATTAGTTTATCAAAAACAGTTTTGTATTTGGTAGGAACAGTCAAGGATATATCTTTTAGCTGCTTTAAAATATCTGTGGCATTATATGCTGGTACTATTGTAATACTAAAATTATCATATTTTTCTAACACAGGCATAAAACTTATTGTGAAGTCTTTGTTTGAGTATCTGTCAATTATGTATTTCCAGAAGTGTGCTATATGATGTAGATTCATACTAGTAACAACAGAATGGACATTAAGATTAGTAAATTTTGTTTTTTTTCTCGTTTGCGACCAATCCATCAATTTATCAACATTAGTTTGTATTTGACTCCAATTTGATGGAGTTCGTTGTAGATATGCAATTTCGTCCATTCCATCTAGGCTTAAATTCATTCCAGTTTTGTAGAATTGATCTAATAGGTCAATTAATCTTTTATTAATATTTGTACAATTTGTGCTTATCCATGGGTATAACTTGTCTTGATATTTTAAATCTATCATGTGTTGCAAGAAATCAAACGTACCTTCAATAATAGTAGGTTCGCCGCCTATTAGGAATATAGAGCGAATATCGTCAAAATAATCTTTTAAAATTGAGTTTAACGGATTTGTGTTAGGCCAATTATAAGTTGCTTTCCAATGTATTTCTTCTACTAGATTAGCACTATGTTTTTTAGAATATTTAATTTCTTTAAAATCAGTGATGCCTTTGTTTGAATAAAATTTTGACCAAGACGTGCTGTATTGGGGAGTACACATTTTACAACTGAGGTTACACAAATTACCTGACATTATCTGAAAATCAAAAGGGTATGAGTTTACCAAACCATTATTATTTTTGGCAAAATCTATTCTATCTTGAATTGTATTCAAAGGTATTCTATCTAAAAAATCAATCCTCATACTAGTGCCTTTAGTATGATCATCATTTTCTCTTTCCCAACAGTATTGACAAGCTTCAGGAGTTTCCCCATTGATGAGATCTAATCTCAATTTTTGTATTGATTCACTGTTCCATGCTTCTTTAAGACTATCTTCATTGACATTAAAAGTTTTCCCGCCAATTTTTTTATTTGAATCTGGCCTAGCTGCACAACAAAACCGGATTTCTCCATTTGGTTGAACATGTTGATGACTAAAAGGCAAAGGGCAAATTGTTTTACTCATAAAGAAGTCTAATAAGGCCTATACAATCAATTACTGTAATTAACAAGTAGTTAAGTAACATACCAAAACTTTTTCTGGTGTAGGCTGCCCATGTGTACAAAAGACAACCGCCAATCCAAAAAGGATATAACCAAAACAATGGAGGATTCGGAACTGTTAATGCAAATGCTAATGCGCATCCCACACTGCATGCCCATGCTAGTATTTCTACAAAAAATCTAAGTTTGTTGCTACGCCAATCCTCTGCAATCCAATCAAATATTTTTATTATTGTGTTATTCATGATTTTTTATAAGTTGGTACATTTCTGGGAATGTACTAGCAAAACTTTGATTTCTTTGTGTATCAACAACACTTGTGGTTTTAAAAAATTCTTTTATTACGTTAGGATCTTCAAGAGGTAGTTCAATAAATTCCATAATGGGTCTCTTCAGTGGATGGTTAAATTTCTTTAACAAATAATTCTTAACTTGAAATTTTACAGGTTCTGGTAACGCACGAATGTTAAAATATGCCGGATCATGTAATAGGTTAAAACTGCAATTTATTTTTAGATTATTAAAATAATTTAGAATAGTGTTTAAATCTAAAACATTGTAAATACTAACAGTAACAGTAACAGAAACAACTATTGTTGAACACGAAATTGAAAGTTCTTTATATTTTAATATGTTGGTTAATACATCATCAAATTTGGCAGGATAGCGAAGATAATTAAATTTATCTTCAATACCATCTACACTTATATCTAAATTTACAGTTTTAAATTTTGTAAACAAATCTGCAAACTCATCACGCCATATTGTGCCATTTGTGTTTATATGAACCGTTTGATTACTTGCAGAATTGTTATCAACTGCCGACTGCAACGCCTCTAATACAGGTTTTACCAATAATGGTTCGGCGCCATATAGATCCCAATGCATAATATTTTTACTCCATTTCTTAATTATTTCCCAATTTATGTTATCATCACTAAAACTAGCTCTAGTAACCTTGAATTTGTCTAAGTATTCTTTGTAACTTTGATAACTAAAATTAATTGAATAATCGTCAATGTACCAACCTGAACTAACTCTAGCATCACAATGTCTACAGCCTAAATTACATACATTGCCGGGTTTAAGAATCAATACTGTAGGTTGATCAATTTTAGGTAACCAAGTTTGTAAGTTTTTGTTGTGTATTTGACGCATACTAGGAAACCCAGCGGCTTCCTTAGTCCAACAATCTACACAATTCTCATGTTGAATCCCTTTGGCTAACGCTTGCTTGATTTCTTGCCTGGTGTCACTGTGCCATGCATCTAGTAGAGTGTATTGATCTAGTGTAATAGTTTGATTATTGATAGCAAACATTTGTCTACTACCATTACATATACTAACATGACCACCATTGTGTACACTCAAACCAGTTTCTGCAAGAATGCATTGAGTCAAAGAGTCTTGCCCACTGTTTCAAGAATAGTGTTTAATTCTTCATTATCAGCATTTTCATCACCCAGTTTAGATTTAAATGCTATTCTAATAGCTTTTTTAAGTATTGCTGGTTTTATCTCCATTTCTTCAGCTACAGCTTTAATTGTATCAGATAAACCCGCATTTAGATCTTCTACTTCTTGCATGATTGTCATGCCTTCGTTGATAATTTGAGTAAGTTTTGCCTTTTGTTCTGCACTGAACATTCTGGAACTCATTTAACTCTCCTATTAAAATTGATATTATACAGTATTTAAGCTTAGAGCACAAAGTCAAATACATTCAATTATCAACTATAAATATTTAAAATGAACATTCAATTTAGTGAAAATAGATTCTTTCTATCAAACATTCAATTAGCAATGGACCATGATTATGAAACTATCCTTCATGAACTTTCCTGCGAAACTTGGATTCCTCAGGGAAATCATCAGTACACCGGTCAAGAAAATCCGGCTTTCGACTACCGTTGGTTAATTCAAAATCAAAACCCAAAAAGTAAAATTCTGGCTTCAATTATCGACTATCTTCAAAGCACCACTGTACATAATCTGGCTTTAGAATCACTTTATTCATACAATCCACAGTTTGAAGGTTTATGGGGCATGGATTTGAACAAAATGAAACGATTTGCAGATTGGCATGCTTATTTTCAAAAAGATTGCCCTGGGTGGTATCTAAAGCCCCATACAGATTACAGAAGATTAATAGCAACTGGTATGATATATCTCACAGAAAAAGACGACCCAAACTTGTCAACTTATTTTTATTGGGATAATAAACAAGAAAACGAAGTGCGTTTGTCTACAAACTTTGGTGATGGTTGGTTACACGTAAATGATTCACCAAATATTCATGTTGGTATGAATAAGTCAGATTCTGATCGATATAGTATTCTAATAGGATTAACAATTAAACATCCCGATGACTATAGAACATGACTTAATTTTTCACAGAATAAACAGAAATTTACCAAGTAAAAAAAATATTCCCCCTAATCGTTGTAACTGGCCTTGGAAAGAAGTTCATATTGACAGATTAGGAAGAATCTTTCTTTGTGGTTGTGACGCCTGGGTTCCATATTCAGTTGGTCACGTTCTTGATTTTCACAGCTTTGGAGATATATTCACAACCAGCGCAGCCCAAAAAATACAAGGTTCTATCGCTCAAGGAGAGTATGAATATTGTGATACCATACATTGTGGAGTAGAAGCAGAAGTAAAAAACATAACTTTTGATTACGAAATTCAAATTGGTTTAGATGATTCTTGTAATTTACAATGTCCTAGTTGTAGGTCAACTATGATATTTAGAGATGATAACTCGTATGTAATAGAAAGACAGACTTGGTTAGCCCGTGTGCAACAATGGATAAAACAGGTGCCGGATAAAAAAATTAATATTTTGATAGGAAGTAACGGAGAACCTTTTGCCAGTCCTATCTATAAAGAATTTTTAAAGTCAGAATTTAATGAAAATGTTAACTATGAAATTAGATCTAATGGTACTTTGATTAAGCGTCATATCAATGAATTGTCTATTTTACCAAATTTAAAAATTATAAAATTAAGCATTGATGCAGCTACAGCACCAACATATGAGCGAGTGAGACTTCCGGCCAAATGGAATACATTGCTTGATAACATTGATTATCTTAATGTATTGAAAGAAGTTTATCATTTTAAAATTTTTGCTAGCTTTGTCATCCAACGTGAAAATTTAGAAGATGTTCTAGACTTCATTGAATTCTGCAATGATAATGAAATAGATAGTTGTGATTTTACTTTACTACAGGATTGGGGAAGTTTTCAAAATTTTGAAGCCGAAGCAGTACACAATCCACAACACAACTTGCATGACAGATTCTTGCAAGTTATTAAAGAGCCAAAGTTTGTTAAATTAAATCCATCATGGTTATATAACTATTGATTTATTAGCCACGGAAAAAGTGTTTTCCAATTGGTATTACGTCTGCGATCTATTTCGTCAAGATATATTTTTAAATTTTGTATAGCTTCGGGATTTTTAGGTCTACTTAATATTTTTGAAGCAATACCCTTGAAGTGTTCTTTAATGTTAACTTGCTGCTCATTATCGTCTGGCATAATATTTAATATCTTTGCAATGTCATCACGGAATACTTCAGGTCCAAAAATATCTGGCTTCATGTGTCCTGGACTAGGCACACTTGTACAACTCCAGTTTATATACTCCCATTCGTACCCTAATTCTTTTTTTAGTTGATTCCAATAATTTATTTTTTCAAAATACTCGGGCATTGTCTTTATTGATAAGGCATTTACCGCAGCATTGATACACACAGTGATATCCTTACTAAGAATATATTCCATGTTAGCGGTGTATTCATCAAGGTCCAACCCCCATCTCACATACTCTTGTTGTGGTCCCCAACAATCTAAACTGCCTGTAATTTGAATTCTTTTTAGTTTTCCGTCGGTCTTCAATGTTATCATTTGGTCTATAATTCTGGCAAAGCGGCGAGGTTCTACTTTTAAGTTACTCACTAGATTAAGTGTAAGTTCTGGGCTTGGATTGGCGTCAAAAAAATCTAAACACAATTCTAATTCTCGTTGATAGAAAGGTTCACCACCTAACACATGAAAGTGCCTTAGATTTAGATGATTTTGTTTAAACCATGTCCAAAATTCTTCTAACAATTCATTGTAGTTTGCAGTCATTCTACTGTCTTCTGGTACTAGTTTTACAGTGCCACGTTGAAAAAGACCAAACTTACGATTCTCTTCTTCCCACTTACTGCTGAAGTGTGGGCCACAGTAAAGACAGCTCATATTACATACATTAGTGAAATACATTTCCATTATAGTAGGAGTTATCTCATTGAGGCTAGCGTCATCATTTAACTCTGTAGCATATTCATAATGCCCATCAGCAAGTTGATACTGTCTATCACTCATTCCGCCTGCCTGTTCAATAGTTTGACAATATTGACATCCGGCTTGAGGCCATTCGCCTCTACGCATCATTTCTCTGCTTATGATTTTACGCGGCGTGTTATGAAATGTATGAAATTCTCCTACTTGAAATGTGTCATGATCGCATCTATGACAGCTACTTGAACTAGCCAGACTTAAAAAAACAGTAGACCAAGACCATTTTAAAAGACAAGCTGTGTCAGACTTTATTGGAAATTGTTTATTCATGGCTATCAAAAAAAGATGGATCAAGTTTATAAAGTAAAGATAAACTGTGTTTCCAATTGGTGTTTCTTATTTTGTCTAAATTGTTTAGATATCTAATCCAGGACAAATCGCAATTGTTATCAGCGTCAATCGTATTTAAAAGTATTTTTTTAGTTGGAGATTCTTTTACTTTTATGAGCATGTCTTTTACCGCAGATTTCAAATGAACAGGTAAATTTTTAAGTGATAGTTTGCCTTGTGTATCGCTTTGGAAGTTAAATTGAATGTTGTTTTCTAATGAATAATCAAATAATTCGCCAAAGTACATAATATTGTGGACGCCAATATTGGCTCCTATGTTTACTGTAGAAAACTTTTTGTATTCTTCTAAATTATTATGGACATGTTGCCAATTGCCGGGATATCGTATATATTCAAATTGCGATGCTGTAGCATCTATGCTGGCAATAAGTGTGATGCTAGCAAACTTGGCCCATATACTTATTACTTCATCACTTGGCAAAATTGTGGCATTAGTATTGTATAATATGTGAATTTGGTAAGGATCTATATTATCTGCCACATAACTTAAAACATTAATATGATCTTTAGTCATTAATGGTTCACCTCCATTAAAGTAGATTTGTTGTATTCCTTCTAAATTGAAGTCAAATAACAAATTATTATTTTTAGTGTGTTTAATATTTTGATGTTTTCTAACGCCTAGCTTTATTTCGTCATCAATCCAGGAGCTGCTGTATAGACTACTACATGCTATACATTTTAAGTTACAAATATTGTCACAGTTGTATTGCAGGAATCTAAGATTATTTTTTGTACTAAAATTATGACTTTTATTATATTCTAGTTGCTGTAACCTTCTAGAAGTGGACTTAGCTACTTCGTCACTAACACATTGCGAACAACTTTCTGGCAAAACATTTGTTAATATATATTTTTGTCTTTGATCTTCTAAATAATTATCGTTAAAGTCAATTTTATCCACTGAAGGACTTAGTTTACTCTTACAACAAAAACCTAGTTCAACTTGGTCGGCGTTAGTTTTTTGAATAAAAAGATTTTGAAATATATCTGGACAGTAATTTTTCATAAATGCTCACTTCCAACTGCAGGGCACGACTCCTTTAGTTGACGCAGCAGCCGCGTACACCGGTCCTAAGGGTGTTCTTATTTTTTTGGTTCACAACTTCTTGTTCTTACAGTTTTACCATTTTCGTCAATTTCTTCTCGCCATTCGCTGCATACTTGAGTTTCTTGCTTGAGCTTTTCTGGAAAATATTTTTCCATGGTATAATTTGCGCCCATCCATCCCATTGCGCTAAAAAAACCCCAAACTATCATGTAAGGTAACTCACCCAGCATTATGTAATCTCTCTTGAATAATCTTTACAACTCTGTCACTAAGTACAACTTCATAATGATTATAATCTAGTTCAATTAACTCCATTATGTCATCACGTACCATTTGACTAGCGATAGTAACAACACCGTCATTTTTACCAGGAACCCATGGTACACTTCCTTTGGTTGTAACTACATTAGTCCATGGAGGCAATTTCTTGATATTCCGCGAATGTTTCATTGCGTATGAATTAGAGCCAATGTCTTTGAGTAATCTACTGTAAGGCAAAAAATATTTTGCCACATCGGCTATTTCTGCTCCACCATAAGGAGTGCTTAAAGTTACTGCTCCGAGAACTTTATTTTTCAAAATTTCTGCCAGATGTAAACAGTAGATTCCGCCGAGACTGTGCGCAATGAAAAAGATTTTATCTTCTTTTGACAAAAGTTCTTGCATGTTTTCTAAATTTTTTTCAAAACCATTTCTACTGTCGTAATTAATAACTGTGTCAGAGTCTAAACTAATATTTTGTCTTATATAATTAAAACTTTCACTAGTTGCGCTGGCACCATGAACATAAACTATTTTCATTCTAAATACTCCGGCCATAAATCAACAAACTTATATTTAAAGTCTGGCCAATAAGTATTTTCTTGGTTTATATGCCACTGTATCAAGTCACCGCAATCTTCTTTTTGATTATCTATTTTTCTTAAACTCTGTGCCATGTCTAACAAAAATTTCTTTTGTCTTGGCCATGTAATATATTGACTAGAATTTTCTAATTCAATTATACTTTGTTTTATAAAACGATTTGGTAAAGCTGCAACTGATAGGATAGATGGGTAAGTTAACTCATTCCACCTAGGTTGTGGAAAATTGTTGTCAAAAAAATACTGATTTATGTTTGACAAGTCTAAGGCATTATAAACACTAAATTGACCAGTGATACCAATTAAGTGTCCTGGTCTATTTTGAATTTCATGTTGCAATAATCTAATATTTTTTACTATTAGTTCCCAATTGCTGCCATGCCGTACATATTCAAATTTATGTTCAATAGTTTCAAAACTGATATCCCAGACAACTTTATTTTTTGATAACAACTTTGCAAAAATTCTATTATTTTCCAATGGAAGGCTCAAATTTGTTACTAAATTTATATGAACATTGTCACTAATAACATCAAGTAAAGATTCGTTTTCTTTTTGTAACAAGGGTTCTCCACCTAATAACCCTAAATTTTTTAATGTACTTTTATTTTCTTCTATAAAGTTTAAGATATCAGGCATTGTGTCTGAATAGTCAATTCTCTCAATAAATTTATTTTTCAAATTAGCCCATTGACTACTAGCTTCATGTCCACAATATACACAACTTAAATTACATGTATTGGACCACCTAATATCTAGATTCTGTAAGTGTTGCTGATTTATGTTTGTTATTGCAATATTTTGTTTATTTGCAATATCATTATACCAGTCCCTTTCGCTAGAATTGCTATGTTTTTCATGATTTATACATGTAAAACAATTTTGATGTTCATTGTTTGATAAAATGTAGTTTTTAATTTCTAAAAGTTTTTTAGATTGAAGTATTTCTTTTATTGAGGTAGCTCGTAAATCTCCTAGTGACTCTTTACCTGCACAACAAATTTTGTAAGATCCTTGTGGATTTATGTGTATATTAGTCCATGGTGCGTAACAGAAGTTACGCCCAATGTCTTTGGAAAGTGTTATCATAAAAAGTTTTGAATAAAACTTTATTTAAGGGTAGAGCGTAGCATCCAAGAATGTTTTGCATGCGCATCTTGACGACTTGCTAAAAAATCACTTAGTCCATGTAGTCCAAGTTCTTCTGCTGCTCTAAAAACAATACGAAACATTTCTTCCATGCGTTCACTATCTTGAAGCAGTTCTGCTAACATTATTTCTGCAGCAGGAACTTCTACTTCGTCATCAATTTGACTAAGCACGTTAAAACGTGAGAACGAACCTGGTGTATAAGCACCAGTTGCACGTATTTCTTCGGCAAAAGTATCTATGGCACCATAAACTTCTTCGTAGATTTTGCCAAACAGTTCGTGTAGTTGTGGAAAGCCAGGGCCTTCTACATTCCAATGAAAATAGTGTGCTTTTAGGTAAAAAGCATATTCACTTGCAAACGCAATTTTTAGAGCTTTGTGTAACGATTCCATATCTATATTTATCTGCCTTGTCCTCTATTTTGTTTGAAGCCTCTTCTGTAACTTTTATTCATTGAACTGGTTTTTGGTCTAAGACCGCCTATGTGAGTACGCTTAACTACATGATCAATTGCTGGCTTACCAGTTGCTGTACCTTTTGCTTTTGCCATTTTATTCTCCTGTTATATTTGATTTTTCATACATCACTGTATCAGTGTCACCTAAACTCCATTTAGGATTTTGCTCTACTACATATTTTCGTGTACAAACCTTAAAATCCGGAAATTTCATATTGGTAGGATTGCTAGCTGCATCAAAAAATAAACATCTATTGTTAGGTTGTGCTGCATACTGTCCATTATCTAGTTCAATAAAGTTAAAACTTTTATGATCTTCAGGCCATTCACTGTATCCGGTATCAATTGTATTTTGATCTGGGTGTGCGTTGTCCACAGTAAACAAGTAATTACCCGAATACATTTGTTTGTCTTTTGCGTAAAATTTACAACTGAGATTTTTTAGAAACGCTTTTTGTATGATAGCTATATCATAATCAAAACAGTCCCAAATTTGTAGCGTGTCTAAAGGTAAAAAATTTTCTGTGTCAAGATTGTCTGTGCGTGACACAAACGCTGATAAAGGTAACTTGTCATAAAGTGCGCCATAGTTTGGTAAGTAAGCCTCAATTCTAAATGCTTGTCCTCTGATACTTTTAATTGTAATCCATATACAGGGTTCATATTCGCCATGACCTCGTTCAAAGTCATATAAAAATTCACGCCTGATGTAACAGTGTATTGGTGGTGTATTAGCTACTAAAAATGACATTGATTGAATACATTATTGTTGAGGTTCATCTTTCTGCATGCGTCTAATAATACTTTGATTTTGTCTGTTTGGATCAATCACATTTAATACTTCTTGATGTGCTAGAACTTTTGGATCAGACAGTAGTTTACCAGCTGTAAAAATATTGCCTAACACATTTAAACCTTTTTTGAGTGGTGTTGGTTCCGGCTGATTGTCTGGCTTGAGTTCTGGTATTTGTTCTTTCATGGAACGTGTTTTAGTGGCAACGTTTTTTGCTGGTCCACGACGTTCAGGATTGGGATCTTCCCTGCGTTTTTTGGCTGCACTGCTAGCACGACCTTTTTTTCCGATACTATGAGCTTTGCTGGCAGGCAGACATTTTGGTTTGCCTTCACCAGAACTTCTACCACCGCACTCGCCGCGAATCTTTCCGTCGGGTCCAAAGCGCACCCATTTTTGTTTGAACCATTTTTTTAGATCTTCTTCTAATTCGGCTTCGGTCAACACAGATAAATCATACTCGTATTGTTCCACACTTTCTGATTGTCTTGTTTGTTTAGGACCTTTACGTTCTTTCCATTTTTTATCAGTAGAACAATAATAACGCCCATGTCCTTCTGCTACATCTTGTTGTTCTTCGTTGGTTTTCTTGTTAGCATTAATATACTTACGATACACAGCAGCAGCTTCTGATTTACCTGCAGCCCGGGCTCGCTGTTCCATGGCCACTGCGGCCTGTATCTTGTGTGCGTGACTGCGACCACTGTTTCTAATCTTTGAGACACTAGCACGGGCATCTTCTGCTGTGGCAAACTTGAGTCCAGTGATGGTTCCCTTGGGATTTTCATCTGTGTAGAGGTCTGAATGTTTCTTTGATCCCGCAGGTTGTCCGGGCTTGCGGGCTATTCTAGCACCTTCCTCCACACCTTG
>SXGQ01213215.1_pt1 | contig 26831 bp, 38 predicted proteins | sample 3178371 | NCBI WGS metagenome assembly SXGQ01 (sample SAMN11356859, study PRJNA531348) | freshwater metagenome | isolation source: freshwater sample F1-20 | place: China: Fuxian Lake, Yuxi | collected 2017-12-25 | reverse complement strand
GCCGCTGCATCGACAGCCTGTTTCGCTCCAAGCACCGCACCCCAAGCGACACGCTCATCTGCCCACGCCTCGTCACGAGCCTGAACCATTCGGTCGACTTCTTCGCTGCTCATCGCCCGCCCTCCTTCTGTAAGAAAACCACACCACGATTCCTTTCACTTCGCCGCCTCGCCGGCCGGAACCTCCTCCCACCCCGCGGCTGTCTTCCGAATCCGCACCTCGCCCCGGAACCGCAACACGGTGTCGATGCAGTTCGACAGCGCGTGCTCCGTCGCCTGCGACAGCCCCTCACGGCCGTGACGGCGGTGGAACATCGCATCCCAGATCACGGCCTGGACGAGCGACACCCAGCACGGCCGCAGCGACTCGGTGTAGTCGTAGAGTTCATTCATCTGCCGCTGCATGTCTCCCATCGTCGGCAGCGCGTCGGCATCGCCGGGGAACAGCAGCCGCCCCACCAACGGCATCACCGGCCGGCCGTCGAGCGGCGACCGCCGCCAGCCGGGAGGGCAGCGGGCCGCAAGGATCGTTGGACAGTCGTCAGTCTTTGATGAATGTTCCACCAACCGTCCTCCAAGTGCGGGTGCTGATCTCCTCGTATGCAGAGGCCAAGCAAACTGGAATCGAAAGACCGCGATTGGCGCAGTAGAGAATCAGCGTGACGAGCGTGTCGCCAACTCCGTCAACGACTTCGTCTTGAAGTCCTTTCAGTTCAGCGTCCGCAAGCTCGCCAAGCTCGCTCATGCACTTCAAAAGCTTGGCTCTCGCCATGCCGTCGGTGCCATTGATAAGCCCTCGGGCGACACCCCAGTCCTTGACTCGCACGATCATGTCGTCCATGTCATTCTGCATCTTGCTTCTCCTGTGAGTAGAACATTCGATCATCCTTGCTGAAATCGCGGCCCGCACTTTCGGCATGGTAGACCAAGTCTTGCACTCGGTACCCCTTGGTCCAAGGCTCCGGGTTGTTGCCGATGAAGTAGCCGTCTCTCCAGGCGATCCTGTTCGTTGGCAGCATGGCGAGCATGCCGCTGTCAAGAGCAACGACATGGCCGCACTTGTTCTGGTCTGGCTCCATGATGAAACCAGGTCTTGCTGGCTCGTCCGGCAGCCAGTCCACGGTGAACTTGTACAAGCCATTCTCCTTCTCGCCGCCGGGCAGCAGTGCCACGCACTCATGCTCCCGCAGATAGTCAAAAACTGTCACCACAGGACGGGAGCTGAAGCAATCCCAGTACGCCAGGTCGCTCGGCTGCGCGGCCCGGCGCTGCATCGGAGTCAGCGAGATGGCATGCAGCGGGACGTTGCGGTAGTGCGCACCGCTCCGCAGCATGCAGTGCAGCCCAAGCGCCCTTCCCTTCACTGACTGGATGGCGAAAGCGTAAGCCTCCTCCCACCCGAAGCCATCAGCGATCTCGCTTCTCCGCACCCAGCAGTGCATGTATGGGATGTCGGCATTCATTGGGATGCGCTAACCTCCACCTCGCTAATCGTCTCGACCCACACCCTTGCGCCGCACGACAGCGGCTTGCCGGGCCTGTACACCAGAGTGCTCGGCCCATTGATCTTCACCTCATCGCAGATCAGGTTGTCGCGTCCATGTTTGACGGCAAGAACAGGGTGGGCCGTGCCGTTTTTGGCATTGGCACGAATGACATGCTGGTTGACGTGGATCCTTTTGATGGTTCCTTCAGCAACGATCATCAGTTCATCTCCGGGTCGGGGCCGGCCTGGTGGTCGCGGCCAACCATGGCCACCATGACATGTTCGTACACGTCGTGGGAAAGCTGCTGGAGACCGGGCTCAAAGTCGTTCGGGTCGATGCTCTTCATCTCGCACACGATTCGGCATACCTCGGCAGCACAGTTGCTGGCGATGTCTTCGTTGTCCCAGTTCTTGTCATTGCGTGTCATGGCTACCATTACCCCTCTTGGTCTTGATGGCACGGGCGTTGCCGCCGTGCAGTTTCTTGAACCTTGCGAACAGCTTTACTTTGTCAGCGACCAGTTTGTATGCAGCGCCGGCCGTGTCGGCATCGACCGTGCGCTTGGTGCAACACGGGTTCCCCGACAGGCTGCCCCACAAAACCTCCACCAAGTATTTCACTTGTGCTCCTTTCGGGCTGCGAGAATCAGCACGCTGCTGCGAGGGCCGCGAACCACGGAGGCCAGAGCCGATGCGTCCAGCTTGCTGCGGCCGTAGTCCGCTCGCCGCAGCCTCGGCAGCTCGACACCCTCGGAGCGGAGGACCTTGCGGTACCTCGCGATCCTTGCCTTGACTGGCGCGAGCGACTTGAAGCCAAGCCGCGTTGCCAAGATTTCCACCGACTCACCGAGGCGGTGGCAGAGCATGTAGCTCCGAAGAAACCGAACCGCAGAAGTCGTTGAGTCCTTGCGAGCCATGGGGTTCTCCATGTAGTGATGAGTAGAGCAGAATCAGATGGGTTGTCAACTGGCGCCGTCAGAATGGAGGCGCGGGGTCGGATTGTTGGGGCCTGGCTGTGCGGCAGGTCTGCCTAGCGAACTCCGGGCAACAGCCGGGGAAAAGCTAGGGGGCACTGCAAGAGACTGAAACAATTGCATCAATCTCGATGCTGCGTCGTGCTATATATCACGTATTGTCACGGTGCTGGTCGCAGTGCTGGTGTCCGCACGCGGCAGGGCGGCCGATACGTCTAGGAACCGGTGGGCGGAGACCGCAAGCAGGAATCGCACCATTTCCTGGTGTATCATGCCTTCAGCTGTGCCGGGGTCTATGCCTAGCGGCGGCACGTACCAGCGCAGGCCGATGACGGATCGACGCCAGCCTGTTGGATCACACGTTACGCCGCACAGCGCCGGCCCGCCGGCGCCGTCGATGGCAAACAAATGAACTTGATTTCTTGTGCAGAGATAATCCGCCTGCATGCCTGTTTCATAGCGAAGCCACTCCATGCAAGCCGCCGCGGTGGCTGCGTCAAATTGCCAGCCGGTGTTGATCAGGCTAGAAATCACCTTGCCGTTTGCAGTCACGGTGCCTCCGTTCTGATTGGACAGATATCGAGCAGGCGACTGGACGCCATGGCCCAAAGAAATCTCATCATGGCTTCGGCGTGCCGGTCCGTCCCGGCGACTGCCATTGAATGGAAACCGCCGATCACGACGAGGCCCCGGGTAGATTCGGCGTCCTCGTCAACTTGAAAGAGCATAACGGGCCCGTCGCTTATGCGGCCGACAGCGGCAGCGAAAAGGTGCGAGTCTCCCAAGGACGCAAGATAGCGCCACGGCCCGTCGTCGTTCAACATATGTCCTGCTGCTCGGATTGCTTGCAGGATCTCCTGCTGCTTGCTGAAGAGAACTTGTCGAAACCCGTGCCGGCTAAGGATTGTTGCAAGACGATTCATGGCTGCGGAATCTCCGGAAGGTCGTGCCACCTGTAGTGAGTTGCGCAACAGGCTATTTCCAGCACCGCCTGCGCGGCAAGCCGAACCCAGGGGTAGGAGTTGTTTGGCGGTCTCGACAGGAGTTCTATCGCTTCGGCAGCATGTTCAAAGAATAACAGCCGCGTTCGCGTTGGATCGCATCCGGGCAGGTGGTTTTCGTTGAAAGTTCGGACGCAAACAACCGACTGGCCGCGGCCGTGGCGAGAGCGGACGGTGTAGACATCAGAGCCAAGTCGCTGGCACGATCCGAAGTACCGGAGCTCGTCGGCGACCAGCGGCACGTGGATTCTCGTCCCAGTCCAGCCACGCTCGGTGACAAGCTCCCTGTGAAACCGATTCATGAGAGCACTCCTGCAAGATCCAAGGGCCTTGACCATCCGATGCACGCCATGAACAGCAGCATAGCCCGGCCAGCCCCCTGATATTCAGGGTGATTGTACCTGGCCATCATGAACAGTTCGGTCGGGCTATCAATTGTTATCATGTTCTCGCAATTGCCGTTGTCGACGGTGATCACCATGACCCTGGGCTCACCCCGAGCGCAACGGGATGCCCTGGCGTAGATGTCGCAGCGGCTGGCCGGGTGCGAGCAAACGTACTTCCATTCCGGGTGGTTGTGTGGTACGCAGAGTATCCCGTGCGTAAATCCGCTATTCATCAGTCGCTCTTTGGTGTTCATTCCATCAACCCTGCAAGATCATGGAGCCGAAACTGGATGGCTGCAAAGGCCAGCAGCGACAGGCAATAAATCATCTTTCTCTCACGCTCGCAGCTCAGGGTGTGCGAATGGACCGCTGCGTTTGACAATTCAATCGGGGTATTGAAAAGCAACGTTTTCCTCTCGCCAGCTTCGCCAAAACATACGAGCAAGACAGTGGACCTATGGCATCCAATGAACCCGCTGATCCTCGGGGCGACGTAGATGTCTACGCCGTCTTTACTTGCAACGAACCTCCAGCAAGAGTCATTCGGGGCAAGGCCAGGCGATGCGGCCCGCTCACGAAACCCCAAATCGAGAAGCAATCTTTTTAGCCGGGTCATTCCCCCTCCTTCTTCGGCTTCGGCTTCGGCGGAACGCGGTGGCCACGCTCGCACAGGTAATCGAACAGGTTGGGGTAGGCCTTGCGGTCAACCCACGCGGCGAACTTCCGCCAGCTGGTGGAGTCAGCGATGCTGCGTCCACCGGGGGCGGTGTACTCGACCAGTGCACGGACGAACTCCAGGTTCTTCATGAACCCGGCCTTGCTCACCGTGCCGCGGAAGATCCGAACCTCCGCAGTTGCCGTTCCGATGTTGAGTGCGACGTATCTCTCGTCGTGCTTCAGGACATCGGACACCTTCTTCTTCTTCATCTTCGACCAGTGACTCTCGGACCGGCCCGCGATGCCGGTCACGAATCGCCGGTTCCCGTCTTCATTGAGGAAGACGAGCATCTTCCCCAGCTGGAGGGACGACAGCCACTTGCGGTTGATATGGACGTGCATGCCACACCGACCGCTCTTCCAGCTTTCGACTTTGCGGCCTTCAGTGTCTTCCAACAGCGGGCCGAAGAACTTCTTGTGAACCTCCATGCTGTCGGGCCTTGTGACGATCTCGAACCCGTTGGGCACACTGCCGTCCTCCTTCAGGACGGCGTACGTCGGCGGCAGGTGCTTTCGCACCCACTGGACGGCTGTACTCCGGTCGCAGTCTCGGGGCTCGACCTCCAGCTCAACTCCCAGCAGCTCGGGCCCTTGGTGTTCCCGCGGCAGCCTGCCGGAGCTCTTGTCGCTGTAGCCAACGATGGCCGCCGAGCGGCGGCGGCAGCTCCAGCAAAGAGCCTCTGGGTCTTCGTCTGCGAAAGAGTCGCCGCAGTTTGTGCAGGTCTGTCGCTGGTTTTGGTAGCACTCCTCGCAGAGAATGTCACCTCTGGCCTCGTAGGAATCGTACCGAAGGATGGATTCCGAGCAGCTGTCGCAACTCGTCACGTAGTGGTCGCTGTACCAAGATCCATTGATCTCGGTGCAATTCTCAGTCAGGCGGTACTCGCCGTCCTCGCAGTGTACTATCTCTTCATCATCGACCCATGCGGTGCGGCCGTCTGCCAGCTCCACCGCCTCGTCGGCCGGGATCGTGTGGCCACCGAAGTCAGTGATGACCACCTCGCTCTCCGGTCGAAGCTCGCCGTCGTCGCATTCGATCATCTCATCAGGCATTGCCTTCACCTCCGGCGTGTCCGTCGTACATCCGCTCCAGAACGCTGTCTCCCTCGATGGAGATAGCGTCATCCAGGTCGTCCACGTTCCAGCCTGCCTCGACAAGGTCCTCGTAGACCCACTTCTGGTCATTTGGAAGGGACGCGAAGTACTTGCTTTCCAGGCACTTGTCAATCACATCGCTGACACCGAGCCGAGGCTTGTCGCCAACGATGATCGGCGCGTCGTCTTCAGCGTAGTACCAGTGCTTCTGACGGGCGAAGCCGAACGACCGAAGGTACCCATGGTTTGAGTACCAAACCCCATCTTTCCAGTGGCCATCCGACTCGTTCCAGATTCCCCAGGTCCCGTCGGCCTTGAGGAAGCAGAACTTGCTGCCTGAGATGGCAGCCTCCCCCATGGTCCGAATATGCGGACGCAGGAAGAAGCGGCCATCGCTCCGTGCCAACGGTGCCAGCACGTCCTCGACGTACTGGGCCGTGTCGCTGTTGCCACCCTTGGTCTCGATCCGCACGATCCCGTTGTGGATCATGGCGATGTCCCGGGAGACCCAGAAGGGATGCGTCATGGTTTCGTCCCGTGCCCCGTGCGTTGCCAGCCGGAAGTGCACCAGAGCCTGCTTGCGCTGGTGCTTCTGCCAGTCCTCCATGAATCCAGCGAAATCCATGTAGCCCTTGTGGACCTCAATCCTGCCGCCAGAAGCGACGGCAAAACCTGCCCCATGGGGGTTGCTTGCGAAGCCTTCCCGGAGATAGTCCTCAGGGATCGCCGCTTTGCGCGGCTTATAGATTGCTAAGCACACTAGAGATCACTCTCCCTTCTGGTTCGCCACAGCATCGCATGGATGGTGGCAAATACTTTCCGGTCTTCATAGAAGCAATCGAGCTCAGATCCTGCCAGGTCATAGACCGCTTCCGGCATTTCTGCCATCAACGCGTTCCAGAGAGCCTGGCCGACTCTCAGCTCAGGGTGTTCGCGGACTGCGAGGTCTGCCCTCGCCACTGCAAGAGCCAGCTTTTGGTCAACCAATCATCCTCCTCATGGCCTGTCGCCATGTCAGGGTGACAACGTCCCAGCCGGCAGCAGACCGCCGCACCTCAAGGCGCAGCACCGCCGGCAGAATCATGTAGATGAGTAGGGCCCCCAGAAGGGGCACTAGAGCGCCCACTTCTCAGTTGCCGGCCCGTGAACGATCTCGTGGGCCATGGACATCATCGAATCCCCGCCAGCGATTTGCCGCGGGGCTCCAATCCACCGCAGCAGAAGGCATGCACGCTTGGCAAAAGCGGAGTCGAAGTCATTCACTGCCCCGGCCATGGTCGTCCATCCTGCCGGGCCCCAGATGGCCACGGGCTGTTTGATGCAGTACGAAGTGCCACGGTGGCGGCACCTCTTCTTCGACCAGACGATATAGCGTCCGTCAGCGAACGGCTCGCCAGCGCAATTGCTGGCGGAGAACCTGCGACGCTCACTGACAGCGATGCCAACATGGCTCAGTTGCAATCTCATATCGGGACTCCATTGGGCCACACACCGGCAGCACCCTCCGTGGCACTGCCGGCGTGTGGGTCAACGGTTGCACTCAAGGCCCAGAACGATCCCCAAGACGAGGATGATGAACTTCAGCACGAGCAGCACTTCCATAGTCAAGCCCCAAAAAATCACTGCGTTGTTCAGGTCCACAAGCCCGGGATCCTTCCACAGGCATATCCCCCTTACCGCACTCTTGAGAAAGTCCACTATTCAGTCTCCTTCAGCTTTTCCCGCAGTTCGTCCAGGTACTCTTCCTCGTAGCAGCTGTGCAGCATTCCGTCCAGGACTTCGTCCAGGACTTCGTCCAGCAGCTCCTCTGCCTTGTTGCTGCAATCGGAGACGAACCTGACGGAGTAGGAGTCGCGGCGTTTCCACCTGAAGATCCCGACCGTGCAGCCACTCAGCGGCAGCCGCACCAGTGGTCCCACGACCAGCTCGTCGCCGTACGGCTTCCTCAGACTCACAGCCGGACCCCCTGCGTCTTGGCCCAGCTCACGGCCAGCTGACGGATCCGGCAGGGATCTGCACCGGGGCGCGACCCAAGGAACCGGCCCAGTCGGTTGCCGTGCTTGCCTGCCAGCCAGCGGTTGACTTCGGCCATGGCCATGGCGGCCTCAGCCTGCCGCTCGCGCCTGTCCAGCGCCTGCCGGCACTCATCGTCGGACACGTTTGTGCGCCCGAAGAGTTCTGCCACCACGGCACGGTAAGCATTGAACTGCTGCTGCTGCCGCTGAAGGGCAGCAAACCGCGCATCGGCCATCGCACTTGCGCTCATATCATCCTCCCGAGTTACAGACCACAGTTTCGGACCGTCCACAAACGGCCCGGGACCATGGCCTGCCGCTCAGGAGAGCAGCCGGCCGTCCAGCAAGACCCTCACAGTGTCGAGCATTCGCCCGACCCGGCGATATGGATTCACCTCTTTGTCGCAGGACCAATTGAACTGCCGGCATATACAGAAAGCCGCTTCGCCTTCCCACCCAGTGGGCCACAGGCACAAGCGACCACCTGCCGGCATAGACAGGAAGCCAACGCCCCCGTCCTCCGCGGAATGTTAGGATTCTGTTAGCTCACAAAACCCTAACATTCCCCGCGAAAATCTCACACAAACCTAATGAAAGGCTAATAAAAGCCTAACAATCGGTTTGTATAATCGCGGGACCGGCCGACGAGGAGCGGAAGAACCGCTCGCCATCGTCCGGCGTCCTCCGCGATGGTCGCGAGGATCGTGATCGACCACGGTATAACGGCGGCCATGGTGGTGGGGCGAGAGGGTGATCGGATTTTCGGCCGCGCCAAATGCGCGCAGTAATAGCGCATAGGCGCGAAAAAAATCGGAAGATCCCGCGCCCCACCACCATGGCCACCGTTGTACCAACAGAGGAGAAGAGACAATGACAACCCAGCAGCAGACCACCAGCTTACTCGACGCGGACTTTACCGGCCCCGTCCATCAGGGGCGGTTCCGCGTCCCCGCCGCAGCAATCCCGGCGATCCGCGAGTATCTCCGGCGAGCGTACTACCATGACCTAGGCCGCCGCCAGCGTGGCTTACTCCAGCACACGGAGGGGCACCACCCAGACCGGTTGCTTTCAGTCCCGATGGAGTCTTACATCGACGACAGCGGCCGCCGCCGCCGCCGCCGGCTTCCGGAGGGTTGGCAGTATCGTGCGCCCCTGCACTCCGGAAGGGGGCCTTCAGACCTCCCGCCAGCAACAGCGGAATCCCTCCAAGGAATGGCAGACGAGGCTATCGACCACTACCTTGGAGATTTGTGGGCACCTTCCGAGTCTACCGCCCGTGCCGTTGACCGGCCGACCCGCCGCGCGATGCTGACCCACCCCGACGGATCGGCGACATGGGAGGAAACAGGGGACCGCTCACCACTCCGGCCCGACGAATGGCGCGACGCAGTCCGCATCATCCGGCACAAGGCCCGCCGCGCATGGTGGAGGGTCGCCCGCACCAGCGGAACCAACTACAGGGCAGGGGCACCGCTCCCCGGAGGCTATGTCGGATCGGCCGCTCTCCGTGGCGACGATCCCGCCCGGGTTGCCGCAGCACTCGACCGGGAAACGATCATCGTCCCGCCCGCGCACCCACGCCACCACGCCAGGAGGGTACCGCTCCCCCAGGAGGAGGCGCGCGCAGCACTGTGCCCACCAGACGTCGACGTATCTCCAGCGGAGGCGGTTGCCGTACCGGGCGGAACCGGCAACCGCACCGGCCGCAGGCCAACCGACACTCCTTCGAGCAAGGGGGCGGGATGCAACTCGTCTGCCGCGTATGCGCCAGGGGTTGCCATCGACCACACCGAACGCCCCCGGGCAAGGTATCGCCGTCCGCGCGCACGATGGCAGAGGATGGCAGGATACTGCCCGACTTGCTGCCGGTGCGGCCGCAGCAGCGGCAGCATGCTGACGCCTTGCTGCCGAGGCAGGGACTGACGGCAGGCCATGCACACACACGCCCCGCCCGCTTCCCTCCCGGCAACGGAGGGGGGCGGGCAGGGGCTTGCCCGGTGGATCGAACGATCCGCCGACCGCGCAAGCCGCGTAGCGGCAGGGGGTTAGGTGGTGGGGGCGGCTGGAATCGACTGCCAGACGCCCCCCCACCCCCCCCCCGGGGTTCAGCGTTTGTTTGTCAATCCCACTCCGGGACTTTTTCACCCCTCTGGCCCCCACGTGACGTGGATTTCGCTCATCCCCCCGCGTGGTTCTTGCCGTGTCGCCGGGCAATCTGCTCTTGGATGTCCGCAGTTCGCGAATCGCGGACGCGACACCTGGAGGAGCCATGGCCTGCAATCCGTCCGCCCCGTGCGTGTGCTGCAAATCGGCGTGCTGCTGCTCCCGCCAGGGGAGCGCCATGGGGTACGAGTGCTGCCAGGCCCACTGCGACGGCTGCGAGCAGGCGCACGGCGAGGGGACTGCCCCGGGAGAGAACTGCGACAGCGAATCCGTCGAGGGGTGCAACTCTCCGTCCATGGTCGCACGGCTGCCCCTGGGGTTTTGCTGCGAGGCGACGACGGATGAGTGCCTTGACCGCACCACGGAGTGCGAGTGCTTGCGGGAGAACGGCGACTACATCAACCCATGCTCTGGAACCAGCGTCCCTGACAGTGGCGAGGACTGGGGGTGGACGAACGAGCCGGATTGCGAGAACCCAAACCTGCCATGTTGCCCGTGCGGGAACATTTGCTGCCTTGGCCCTGGCGACGTTTGCTGCGATCCGGCCGCCACGCCGGCGGTTTGCTGCCGTGGTGCGCTGGGCCAGACCTGCTGCGACGGGATTTGCTGCGATTCGGGCGAGGTGTGCTGCGAGGGCGTGTGCTGCCCCCCGGGCCAGGTGTGCGTCGGTGGCGTCTGCCAGGAGGGCTGCGAAGAAAACGGAGACTGCCAGCGGTACTACTTCAACTGCTACGGCACGGTCTATGGGCCGTACGACGGCGGGACGAATTGTGCGGCCGCCGCTGCGGCCATCTGCCCGGGCGACCCGACGCCTGCCTGCTACACGAACGAACTTGATGAGCGGTACTGCTGTGACGGCGTTTGTCAGGACGAGCCGTGCAGTGGTGGTCTCTCCTTGACTGGTGTACCAAGGTTCGCAAGCAACCGGGCCAAGAAGGGAAGCCGCAGGTGGCGGAAGCTCCGCGCCAAGCTCGCCGCACTGCCGCGCCCGTGGCACGGACCAGGCTCGGCCCTGAAATGCTTCCTCTCTCTCATGGGCATCAACGCCTCCCCGACCTGCGGGTGCAACAAGAAGGCGAAGGAGATGGATTCCCGGGGTTGCCTGTGGTCGCTTCGCCACGCCGGCGAGATCGCAGCGTTCATGAAGGCCGAAGCTGACAAGCGGGAGCTGCCGTATCCGCCCAGGCGGGCCAGGCTCCTGATCTACGCCGCTGTGGCAGTTGCGGCAATCACGTATCCGGCCAGGCCTCGCAAGGACACTGACAAGTAGGAGGCCGCTATGGCGCGCAAGGTCAAGGTACCGCAGAATCTCCCCGGCCCGTTCGACGTCCAGGCAGGGCCTGACCCGGAGCCCGAGCAGGAGCAGCCGGTGGGGATTGACAAGCCTGGCGACATGGAGCGCCGCGCCACCAAGGCCGCAACCGCGGCCGTCATGCCTGGCTACAGCCCGCCTCGCGACGAACGCAATCTCTATGACATGATCGCGCCGGTCCAGGCGGCGATCACGGACGAGATGAATTCCCGTCGCTCCATCGCAGCCGACCTGCGCGACAAGGAGCATGAGCAGACCATCGTCGCCGCCAAGCTCCAGAACGAAAAGGACCTCAAGGCCATGGAGCTGGACGCCATGCTCAAGCGAATGCGTATGGAGCAGGATGCCAACCAGGGCATCAAGCGGTTTGGCCCGAACAAGTACGGCGTCTGATGTGGGACTTGTACGGCGAGCTGTCTGGCATTGACGCCTGCGAAGAGCTTCTGGGGGGATTGAATGGCTGAGCCGCTCGGCATAGACGATGCGCTGAACCGCCTGCTTGTGGCCAGATACTACTCTCGCGGCATGGGGCACCGCTCTGACCCGTACGGCCGCAGTTACCAGAACGCCTCCTCGCCCCGCGACACCAAAGACCCGCGAGAGGCCTACATGGCCATCTCCCAGGACGTGCTCCCGCTGCCGACGGCGAGAGTTCCAGACAACTTCGGGACTCGCTTCTACGGCCGGCTTGCCGACGCCGTCGCCGGCCCCGAGGCCGTGCGCGACCTGGCCGACAGCCTGACTGGCGCGGGGCTTGTTCTTGGCGCCCCGGCCATGGCGAGAGACGCCGCGATCAATTACTTCGCTGGCGACTGGGAGGCCAAGCTTGAAGATGCCGGCGTCCCCTGGTGGGCCGTGGAAGGCGTGGACATGGCCACAGATCCGGCGGCGTACCTTGGCCTCATGGGGCGAGGCGCGAGAGCCATGGCCGGCTTGCGGGCAGTGAGGCCGCCAATCATGACGGAGCTTGTGGACGGGGCCGGTCGAGCAATCAAGAAGATGCCGGCAGCGTCCAGGGTTTCGCAGTACCGCCGCAGTCCCGTCGCCGGCCTGCTTGAGCAGTAAGAAAAAACAGCTCGCTTTTTCTTACTGCGGACATTTGTACTCCAGACCAGGCTCTACCCCCCCCGAGAGGACGCACGATGACTCTTCCCAGCGATCAGGCTGTCGAACCGCAGGTCCAGGATTCCGCCCCCGTTGCCGATTCGGCTCCGGTTGACTCCGCACCGCCGCAGGATCAGGGCGGCGAAGCCGAGTTCTCCTCTCCGTACGAAGCCTTTTCGCACCTCCCCGAGTTTCAGGGGCGCGAGCCGCTGGACATCGCACGCGAGCTGTACCGCGCACACACCGGCTTCAACGAAACCCGCCGGCAGCTGCAGCAGTACCAGTCATTCCAGCCCAAGCTCCAGGAGTACCTGCAGAATCAGCAGGCCTTCAACGAATGGCGGGCCTCGCAGGCGGCTGCCCAGAAGCCGCAGGCGGAGCAGCCCAAGAAGTGGTTCTCGCCCCCAGAGATCAACGAGACCTGGAAGCAGTACATCGTCCGTGACCCGCAAACCGGCCGCGAGGTCATTGACCCCAACGCTCCGTTTGACGCCCAGCAGCGGCTGCGTGAGTACCAGGACTACATGGCGGGCTTTGCCCGCAAGCTTGTCACCGACCCCGAGAACACGCTCAAGCCTTTCGTTGAGCAGGTCGCCCAGCAAAAGGCTCAGGAGCTTGTCGCGCAGCACCTCGGCCAGTACAGCGCCCAGAACTACGTGCAGGAGCTGGAGCGTCAGAACGCTGATTGGCTGTACGACGAAGAGGGAAACGTCTCTCCGTACGGCGTGGCGGTCCAGAACGGGATCGAAGAGGCGAAGCGGCTTGGCATTCAGAGCCCTCAGGACCGATGGCAGTACGCCACCAGCCAGCTGCAGCGCGAGCTGTTGGCGATGAGATACCAGCAGATGCAGACGCAATCACAGGCGTTTGCCGGTGCGCAACAGCCAGTTGCTGAAAATCCGAACAGCAATACTGCGGCGCGGGACATGAACTTTTTGAAGAGCCGTGCTGTTCGCACTCCAAATCGGAGCGCAGGCACAACCGAGCCCAGGGCGCCGCAGCAGCGGATGACCTTTGAGGAGCGGCTGAAGAGTCAACTTGAGCGTGATGGAGTAAGCTGATGTCTTCCAGCGTTGACTGGGCTCGTAGTATTGCGACGACCATTGTGAATCACCTCCGCGAGGAGGAGATCGCGTCGTTCCGGCAGTACAAGCTGTGGGCCGCCCTTGAGGGCAGTGGTCGCATCAAGACCAACGTCAGCGGCCGCGGCTTTGACTGGGAGATCCAGTACCGCAATCACACTCCGACCGGCAACAACGGCGAGACGCCTCGCAGCTTTGCCCGTCAGAACCTGTGGAAGCGGGCCGAGCTGGAGTTCCGCGGCGCCCAGGTCACCGACGCCATCTACAAGCGTGAGATGCTGGAGAACAAGGGCACTCAGGCCCTCGTCAACGTGGCCAGCAAGCTGTCCACCCGGCTCATGGACAGCATGCGGCAGTACCTCGCCAAGGAGTGGGTGATCGACGGTTACGATCCTGCGAACTCGGACCGATTCCACGGCATCGAGTCGTTCATGCAGGCGACCCAGACCATCGACAACGCCACTGCGGCCACCCCGCGGTCTGCCAACGCCGGCGACAAGTTCTTCTATCCCAACGACTCGTACGCTGGGATCAGCACGGTCCTCGGCTCTGCGGGCGGCTCGGCGCCGACCGCCGGTTCGTGGCCGGACGGCAACGCCGATCCGGAGTTCGACTTCTACAGCCCGGTGATCGTCAACTACAACTCCACCGCGTTTGGCGGCAACACCTGGACTGCCAACTGCACGAAGGCGGTGCGTGAGGCGATCCACCAGACCAAGCGGAACGACACCAAGGAAGACCAGATCGACATGGTCCTCCTTGATCGCCGGCTGTACATCGACTTCCTCAACGCCCTGGACGCCAAGGAGCGGGTGATCGTCAGCCGCCAGAACGGCCTCCGGAGCTACGGGTTCACGGACGTGTTTGAGCTTGACGGTGTCGAGATCTCCGGTGAGAACTCGGTGCCGCTCAACACTGGCTACGGGCTGTGCCTCGGCAACATGGAACTCCTGTGCATGGAGGGCCAGCTGTTGTCGAGCGAGGGACCGTTCTACGACGAGGTCACCCAGCAGTTCCGCTACGTGGTCAGCTGCCTTGGGAACCTCAAGTTCAAGAGCCCGCGCAACTTCTTCAAGCTCCGCGCCATCTGAGGAAAGAGAAACATGAGCCTGCAGATTGATCCTCCCGTCTCTCTCGGTCAGACGTTCGCTGACGGCGGCGCCACGTCCTCGACTGGCGCGAACTGGGCTGGCGTGGTGAAGCTGTTCCCGGACGTGAATCCGATCACTGGGCGAATTCGAAGTGCCCGCGTGAAGAAGTGCGTCCTGGTCCGCAACGCGTCTGGCGTCACGCTGTACCCCGCCAAGCGGGGCCTGAGCTTTGTCGCCGGCTCGTTCTCGGCGGTGGACGGGTACCATCGCACCGACGGCACTGCCAGCACGGCGGTTGCCGGCGTTGGCGACGAGTTTCTTCCCAGCTCTGGCGTTGCGGCCAACGATCTCTTCTGGGTGACCGTCGAAGGCCCGACCGAGATCCTGGTTTCGTCCTCGACCATCACCGCAGACGACCTGCTTGTGGCGGCCACGGCAGCGACCACGGCCAAGACCAATGCGTCATCGACGGGTGGGTATGCGGCCACCGCCAACGCCACCACGGCGCAGGGCATCCCGGCCATCGGGGTGGTCTACGGCCGTGCGTTGTCCACGGCTGCGGCCAGCGGCCCGGTCCTGGCTCTCGTCGGTCCTCGCACTCTGGGAGACTGATGAATGAGCGACTCGCTCCGCAACAAGTTCGTCGTTGGCCTGGCTGACGACGAGGCTGGCCAGCGGGCCTACGCGGCTGCTCGGCATGTCACTGCCAGCGCCACGGCGCTGACGGTGCAGGCTTCGCAGGTCGTGCTGGGCTCGGCCACCACGGCCCAGCTCGGCTTCTTCGGTGCGGCCGCCACGGCGAGGCCGTCGGCTGCGGCGATCACCGACACCGCGACCATGAAGACCGCGCTGCAGAACCTCGGTCTGATCGGCTGATACATCGCCCTGCCTGGAGGGCTTTCGGGGGAGCCCCTGGCTGGGGAACTGGCCAGGGGCTTTTCTCGTTTCTGGAAAATAGAAATGGACCGAGAAGGCGACAAGATCCGGAAGCTGATCCCAAACAAGCCCGTCAAGGACGTTCAGGGCGGGAAGAAGTTCGTGGTCCGCGCCAAGGTTGGCGACAAGGAGCGGATCGTACGCTTTGGTGACGCCTCGATGGGTCACTACAAGGAGGGGGGTGATCAAGGCCGGGGGCACGGCGACTCAGGGCGCCGAGCCAACTTCAAGTCTCGGCACAACTGCTCTGAGAAGACGGACAAGCTGAAGCCCGGTTGGTGGTCGTGCAACTGGAGTTGGTGACATGCCTCCAGCAAAAGCCGCAAAGGCCCTCGCCGGCCTCCTCGCTCATTCGCCTGGCCCCGGTCTGTACTCCCGCATGGAGCGGGCAGTGCAGCAGATGCCCAAGGTCATCCGCACCCAAGAGCTGCCAGGCCTGTTGCGCAAGTACAAGGATGGCGTGCCTGGGTGGGAGGTAAAGGCCGTGGCGCCAGCCATTGGCGACTCGCCGTCCATCTCCAGGGAGGCATTGCTTGGGCTCATCCATGAGCACAGCCCAGCGTTCACGCACCGCGAAATCATGCTTGGCGGGCGCCCGCAGGGGAAAGTGCTCCGCAACGGTAAGATCGTCCCCGATTACCTGGAGTCGCCGCAGCCGCTGGGCCGCGCCGGCGGCGCGGTCTTTGGCCCGCCGAGGTACGCCACCTATTCGCAAGGCGGAGACGATTACTCTGAGCTTCTCCTCTTGCAGCCAGGCGCCGCCGGCCGGGAATTCCGCAGCCACTGGGATCATGAAAACGCCGTTGCTCACGCCCGCTACGACACCCACGGCGATGCCCTGCGGATCAATGAGTTGCAGTCGGACTTGGGGATACACAACCGGAAAATCCGCGAGATCGAAAACGGGCCGAAGCGCCCCGTCGATCCGCAGACCCCCTTCCCCCTGGAAGACGACTGGGCCGAAATCCTCATCAAGCGGCTCGCCTTGGAGGCGGCTCGCCAGGGGCATCGCGCCATCGAGGTTGCTTCGCCTCGCGCCATCGCAGACACGGTCGGCGGCAACATCGACAACTACGAACACTTCTACGGGAAAGTAGTTCCGGGTGCAATTGAACGACTGGGGAGGAAGATGAGCGGGCTGGCCGAAGCGAGGGTCGGCCTTGACGCGGGGCGCTCGCCATACCCGACATACAACGAGCTAGCGATCCGCATGAACCGCCGGGCGGCAGACGCCATAGACGATGCGGTAAATCGTGCAAACGGATGGGCTGGGCGACTCGCAGGGCAGGAGTCTGTAAATCTCCCGTTCAGGGACATGGTTGACTCCATGATCTCAAATTATCTGGACCTCTCCCGCGAAGAGGAAGCCGCGCATTTGCTGGGGCAAGCGCAAGAAGTGCATGATCGACTGATTCGCACGGCTGTTCGCAATGGCTACCCAGAAGAAGCCGCGAAAACACTGATTGCCAGGGCAATGCCGGGTGTCATGCGAGATGCGGAAAATGCCGCTGCATTGTGGGACGCCCGGGCTGAGCTCGATGACCTCGCGTTCAGCCTCGATAGGCCGCGCCAACGCGGAGCTGTCGCCCCGGGCCGCCGCTACATCATGTCCGACGAAATGCGCAAACGCATCCTGCGGGACGGCATTGGCATGTCGGTGATGGGTGCTGCTGTCACTGACCCGGACGCCGTTCTTGAGAGACTGCAAGAGCAAGAATGAACCCCTCAAAAGCCGTCCGCGCCCAGGGCATTGCCGAGAAAACCGCCAGGTACCGCAACGGACAGTAATCAGGTAGGAGGCCAGCCATGCAGATGCGAATGTCGCCAGGATCTCGCACGCCGGGGAGCGGTGCCCCCGTGTCGTTTGGCGGGCCTGCTGCCAATGGCAGGCGACGGGTGGAGATGGGGCCGACCGGCCGCGCGCAGCCCAAGAGCGACCAGCCATCGTACGGCGGGATGGGCGGCGCCAGTCCGTACCTCAGCGGCGGCATGAACATGCCTGCGTATTCTGGGTCGGCTGGGCGAAGCAGGGGCGGCGGCCAGCAAGGCAGCGCCAGTCCGTACCTCGGCCAACAAGGGCTCCCGCGCAACCAGGGAGCGAACTACCCGCAGCGGGACGCCTTCATTCAGAGGATCAACGACACGATGGGCGGGTACCAGGCGAACCAGGGCGTGTACCAGGGCGACGGCGCGCCGCCGCCGTCCTGGGGTCGCCCTCCGCAGTTCAACTTTCCGCAGCTGTGGAACCAGGCTGGCCAGATGGTGTCGAGCGGGTGGACAAACCCGTTGCTCGGCCTGCTGGGCTGAGATACGATACGCCCGTTCACCATAACCCTCTCCCCCGAGGCAAGGATGATCCAGAAGTTCAAGGTCGGAATCTGCACCTTCTCATACGGCGGCAATGGCGGCATCTCGTCTGAGGTGCCCGACATCCGCGAGTGGATCGTTCCGCTGGTGGCTGACATCGCCAGGGATGATCGCATCTCCGACGTCCGGATGTGGAATCTGTCCGACACGCCCATCACCATGACCCGCAACCGCGCCGTCCTCCAGGCGCGCGAGCATGGCATTGACATTCTGGTGATGGTTGACAGCGACATGAAGCCCGACATGTACGTCGGCTCCGATCCGCTGGCCAAGCCGTTCTTCCAGTCGTCGCTCGACTTCATCATCAACCACTACCACAAGGGTCCGGTGGTTGTCGGCGTTCCGTACTGCGGGCCGCCGCCCAATGAGTGCGTGTACGTCTTCCGGTGGAACAACCACCAGACGGATCACCCCAATCCGGACTTCCAGCTGGAGATGTACGACCGCCACACAGCCGTGAAGATGGCCGGCATCCAGGAGTGCGCTGCGCTCCCGACCGGCCTCATCATGTACGACATGCGGTGCTTTGAGCTGACCGAGCCCAAGAAGCCTGGCGATCACCCGTGGTTCTACTACGAGTGGACCGACATCCACGCCTCCGCCAAGGCCTCCACCGAGGACGTGACGAACACCCGCGATCTCTCGCTGGTCGGCACGCAGAAGCTGGGGTACAACCCCGTGTTCTGCAACTGGGACGCATGGGCCGGCCACTGGAAGCCGAAGTGCGTCGGCAAGCCGTCGTTCGTCGAGCCGGCCGGCGTTTGCGCCAAGCTCAAGGAGTCGTGGGAGGCTGGCTACGACGGGAGCACGAAGCTCATCGACCTGCAGCCATCGCCGGCCTTCGCCAACAAGATCGCGAGCTACCAGAGCGGCCCCATCGCCGCCAAGCCTGGCGTGGCTGGCCAGTGGGAGCCGGACCCGTTCCCTGAGTTTGACGGCATGGGAATGAAGCTGCCGCTGGAGGACGCCAACACACTCCGCTGGCTGACGCAGCTGGCAAGCGGGTATAGCAGCAGCGCAATCATTGAGGTCGGGTCGTGGGCCGGGCGGTCGGCCATTGTCATGGCCAGCCGCATCAAGGAGCTGGGCCTGTCGCTGAAGGGCGTCATCTGCGTTGATCACTGGGAGGGGAACAAGAACGACAGCGGCTGCGCGGCCGTCGGCTGCCCAGACAAGGCCTGGCGCACCTTCTGGAAGAACACCGCTGGCTACGGCATTACGTCCGTCCGCGGTCGCTCGCCCGCTGCAGCGGAGCTCTATAGAGATTACGGGCCGGCCATGGTCTACCTGGACGCCGAGCACGACTACGAGTCCGTGAAGGCTGACATTGCCGCCTGGCGGAAATCGAAGCCGTCCGTCATCGCTGGGCACGACTACCTGATGCCGGGCGTCCGGCTGGCGGTGGAGGAGGCCTTCCCCGATGGGTACTACAGCTACGGCAACGTCTGGTGGAAGGTGTTTGAGTGAGCGACCAAAAGGCGTGCGTGGCATGCGGGAGGTCGTTCCCGCGAACCGAGCAGTATTTCCACAAGTCCAAGGACGGCCTGCACTCTCGCTGCAAGCAGTGCCGCAACAAGGACGGCAAGCGCGTCAGGCAGCGCAAGGCCAGCGCCAAGCTCGACAAGATTGAGCGAGGCGCAGTCAAGCTGTTCACCGAGGCTGCCACCATCGGCGGAGCGCACATCCCGCACTCCTCCGAGCTGGTGGAAATCTTCATGGAGTATTTTGGCGGCGCGCGTGGCTTTGGCGCCGCCTTCATGAAGCAGTTCTACGACGCTCCTCCCGGAGGGGCGTTTCGCACGAAGATGCTGGATTCTGTCGTTCGGCTGGTGAAGGACAACACGGTCATCGGCGGCGCGAAGAAGCCGCTGGAGCTGATGAGCGAAGACGAGCTGATTGCTGAGCTGAACACCCGGGTCTTGCAGGCGGCCATGAACATTGCAAACGAGAGGACCATCAATGGGGCAGTGCTGCCAAACGTGCCGGTGGTGGAAGGAATTGTCGGACGGCAGCTGGCTCGGAGTGTGCCGGCGATTCCCTCCGGCAATGGACCCGACGACGGAGTGCCTGACGCAGCCGTTGACTCAACAGGCGGCGTTCTGCGGGGAGTGGAAGGAACGTGAAGCGGCACCCGCCAATCCCCCCGCCGCCGAAGCCTGACCTTCCTGTCATTGGCGGGCTGACGCAGCACGCCATTGAGCAGATGAAAGAGGTGCAGGCCCAGCTGGCTGGCCGCCGGCTTGAGGCCCTGCGCCTGTACAGGCCAATGCCAAGGCAGGACGAGTTCCACCGCGACATGGCTTCGGAGCGCATCGTCATCGGAGGGAACCGATCCGGCAAGAGCCTCTGCACTTTCGTCGAGGACGCGAGGGCCGCCACGGGCCAGGACCCGTACGGCAAGTACCCAAAGGAAAACGGCAACCTGGCGATCATCGGGAGGAACTGGCCGCATATCGGACTGGTCGTGTACCCGATGCTGTTTTGCCCCGGGGCGTTCAAGATCATCCGCGACCTGGAGACTGGCGAGTGGCGTGCGTTCAATCCAGAGACTGATGGCGACAGGCTCCGCGAAGCCAAGCTTGCGCCGCCCCTGATTCCGCAGCGATTCATCAAAGACATCTCCTGGGTGCAGAAGAACGCTGGCTACCTCAACACCGTTGACCTGGTCAACGGATGGCGAATCTTCTGTTTCTCCTCTGAGGGCGAGCCGCCCCAGGGCTTCCAGGCCGACTTGGTTCATATCGACGAGGACATCAACAACGAGCGATTCGTTGGCGAGATGCAGGCCAGACTCGCGGACCGCAAGGGCCGGTTTGTATGGAGCGCCATGCCGCACTCCAAGAACGACGCCCTGCGAGGGCTGGTGGATCGCGCCGAGAAGTCGGCCGAAGAGCAATCGCCAATCATCAAGGTCTACCGCCTGCGGTTCCTTGACAACAAGCATATCGACAACGAGGAGAAGGAGAAGAACATCGAGCGCTGGCGGGCGCTCGGCGTAGACGAAGTGCGCATGCGTGCCGAGGGTGAGTTCAACACCGAGGCCACGCTGATGTACCCGTCGTTCAACCCATCCATCCATGAGGTCAAGAGGAGCAATCTGGCGGCCATCCCGGATGACTGGACTCGCTACGTCGCCATTGACCCCGGCCACGCCGTGATGGCGTGCCTGTTTGCGGCTGTTCCTCCAGACGACAAGTTCACCCTGATCTACGACGAGCTGTACCTGCGGCAGTGCAACGCCCTAATCTTTGGGGAGGCGTTTGCGGAAAAGGCGCGCAACCAGGCATTCCACAGCTTCATCATCGACATGCACGGCGGCATGCTGCGAGACCTTGGGTCTGGCCGGCTGCCGCATGAGCTGTACAGCGAGGAGTTGCGCAAGCGGGACATTCGCAGCCGCCTCACCGGGTACGGGTTCATTCCGGGATCCGACGACATTCCCGCGCGGACTGCGATGGTGCGCCAGATGCTGCACGTCCGCGGCGACGGCTCGGTGCGACTCAAGTTCTGGGAGGGCTCATGCCCGAACCTGTACCGCGAGTTGCGGCGTTATCGCAAGAAGACTACAATCCTCAACGGCCAGCAGTTTGTCACAGACACTCCGCAGACGCGAGGCGAGGTTCACGCCTGCCAGGTCTTGGAATATCTGTGTGCCCATGAGCCGAAGTATCACCCGCCACCGAGACGCGAGCTTCCTCCAAACTGGGCGTGGTCGTACTTTTTGGCCAAGCAAAAGCGTGCCCAAGCCGGGCAGCCAGGTGTGGTAGTTCTTGGACCGCAAGGAGCAAAGACGTGAGCGACAACAGCAAGGCGTACGTGATGCCGAAGGCAGAGGTGTCGGACTGGGTGTTGTTCTATGCCCACGACGGCGCCCCGGCGACCCCGGCAATGGTGACCAAGGTTGGCGCAAACTGCCTGACTCTGTGGGTCCTGTCGCCAGGATACGGCGGCACCGACCGGTTTTCAGTTCACCACAAGTCCGACCCGGGCCTTCTGGAGTTCCCGGATTGGGTCAAGGCTGGGACGTGGGAGCACGCCAACAACCGGTACGCCCAGCTGTTTGAGCGGATCTCCGTCCTGGAGCGCCGGCTGACCGAACTGGAGGGGCGGCGGTCCAAGTAGGGCACTTCTCAATAGGAGCCTTACATGGACGACAATCCGCTGAAGTCGGTCACAGCCTCCTGGCTTGCTCTCATCAAGCAGGCCAAGGCGCACAAGAAGCCGTTCGACGACGACGCCAAGGAGGCGATGAACTTCTTCTGCGGCGACCCGAACTTCATGTGGGAGAACGAGTACGCCAAGGGGGCGAGGGGGTACAACAAGGGCATTGCCCCTCCCCCCTTCAGGATGGTGGTGAATCGCGTCTGGGAGGCGGTGCGGCTCTTTGCGGCCGTCATCCATCACCGCAACCCGACCCGGGCTGTGACCCCCAGGCAGTTCCCGACCATCGAGCCGGACATGCTGGGCATCTTCCCCCAGCCTCCGACGCCAATGATGGGGCCGGGCGGCCCTGTCATCGGCCCCGACGGCCAGCCCGTCATGATGCCGGACCCGGGCGTTGCCGCCTATCAGCAGATGGTACAGCAGCAGGACATGTTCTACCGGCGCCGCCAGCTGGTGTCTCGCCTCCTTGAGCAGTACCTGAACTACACGCCCGTCGAGCTTGGCGCCATCAGCGACAACCGCAGGGTCGTGGAGGAGGCGTTCATCAAGGGCGTTGGCGTGTGGTGGCATGAGCTGTACTCGCCGCCCGGCAGCAGCGTGAAGGTTGCCGGCTCGTTCTACGACACGTTCGACAACCTGGTGTGGGACCCGGATGCGGACGACTACAAGGACATCCGCTGGGCGGCCCGCAAGCGCATTCAGCCCATCGACGAGGTGGCTGCCAAGTTTGGGCTCAGCCGCGACGAGTTGAAGGGGCACTCTGCCAGCTACGCCTCCAGGTCCTCGGAGGGCGAGCGCGGCTATGAGACAAAGCGAGAGCGGGGCGAGACGAACGACCTGGTCTGCTACTGGGAGATCTACAGCAAGACTGGGTTTGGCGACCGCCTCAAGGGCGCAAACCAGTCGCTCATGGGCTCGTTTGACTCGGTCGGGCAGAACTGCTTCATCGTCGTGGCGGAAGGAATCGACTTCCCGCTGAACATCCACCCGCGGCTGATGCAAGAAGAGCCGGATGAGTCGGGCGTGCCGCAGGGCGTGTTTCTCGCGTGCCAGTGGCCGGTGCCGTTTTGGGTCGAGCCTCGCGGCTGGCCGTTCACGCTGTTCCCGTTGCACTGGAAGCCGGGGTACTCGTACCCAATCTCGATGATTCGCCCCGGAATTGGCGAGCTGCGATTCATCAACTGGGCGATGTCGTTCCTGGCGACCAAGATTGCCATTGCGTCCCGGACGCTGGTTGGCGTTGCCAAGTCGGCAGACCCTGACTTCAAGGAGAAGATCCTCAATCAGGACGAGTCCGGGTTCAACATCGTGGAGATTTCCGAGGCCGTTGGCCGGTCGGTCAATGATGTCATCTCGGTGTTCCAGATGCCGAACGTGACGATGGACCTGTGGAACATCATCAATGAAGTGACGGCCTTGTTCGACAGGCGAGTCGGCCTGACAGAGCTGGTCTACGGCATGACCCGCAATCAGTTTCGCTCTGCGGCAGAAGCCCAGGTCAAGGCCGAGCAGATCAGCGTGCGCCCGGACGACTACGCCAATATCCTTGAGGATTCGCTGTCGGAGTGCGCCCGGAAGGAAGCGTTGATGGCGCGGTGGTTCATTTCACCAGAGGACGTGGCGCCGCTGATGGGGCCGATGGCGGCGCAGGCGTGGGACATGCACGTTCGCGCGCAGGACCCCGAGCAGATCGTTCGCGAGTACGACTACCGCATCGAGGCTGGCTCGGCCAGGAAGCCTAACGTCGCCACTCGCGTCGAGCAGATCAACCAGTCCATGCAGGTCCTGCTGCCTGTTGCCCAGGGGCTCATGCAGGCCGGCAACCCGTCGCTGTTCAACGCCCTCATCCAGGACTGGGGCAGCGCCATGCAAATCGACGTGTCGAAGTACGTCGTGCCGCCCCCGCCTCCCCAACCTCCCCCGCAGGAGCAGCCCAATGCCCAGCCTCCCCAGTGAGGTCGCCGCTGCCGGCGCCAACGCCATTGCGACTTACAAGCGGTCCCTGGAGAGCGGGGCCACAGAGCAGTTTGCAGTCATGGTGGCGCTCCAGACTCCGCCTGGAACGAAGGGGACCGACAGGGCCTTCATGCAGGGGCGGTGCAATAACCAGCAGCTGGACGACATGCCCAGGTCGCAGGCCGAGTGGCTGTCCAGGGAGGCAAGGGCAGCCGGAATCTCCATTGAGGGGAAGTACTACTGCGGCGGGCTGGCAGATCACCGTGCGTGGCGGGACCCTGAGGCCTGGGTCTCGGGGACCGACGACATTGCCAGGGTGGCGGCCAAGCGCGGGAAAAGCGTTTCCGGCAGCGTCAACTACGAGGCGCCAGCCGTGCCTCCGAAGCGGACACTTATCAATGAGCAGATCGTTCGCGACGAGGTCCGCAAGCTGAAGAAGCAGAACCCCAAGGCGAAGGTTGGGGAGCTGCGAGAGCGAGTGATCGAGAAGCACGCCTACAGGGTGAAGGGACGCTGAGATGACCACGCCGATTGCACGGCAGTTCTACGACTGCCCGGACTTCACCGCGACCGCCTCGGCGTCCACGTCGCCGCGGCAGGCGTTTGGCTACATGGCCGGGGCGATCCTGTTTGTTCGCTCCGTGGCCGGTGCGTCCTCGATCACTTGGTACGTGGCCTACGGCCCAGACGACACGCCCGTTCCCCTGGTCAACTCGGCAGGCAACGCCGTGACGACCACGATTGCTGCGGGGAACGCCTACGAACTCCCGGCCGCCCTGTACTCGGCCAGGCATATCGTCGCCGTCCTGAACGCCGGCACCGCAGTCCTCCGCATGAGCGGAAAGGCGTGACGTGTCCCAGAACACACTGAGGCCAGGAACAAGCACCAGCGAGACCCCCAAGGCCGTCTTCAACCTTGTGGCCGCAGGCGGCAACCGCCTGGTGACGGCGAGCACCGACCCTATTGTCGTGAGAAAGTGACATGCCAGACACCCAGATTTACGGCCTCCCAGACGGCACGGTGGCGCTGACCTGGTACTTGCCTGCCGACAATGCCACTGGCTCAGCGACATCGCGGATCACCGTCGCCTCCATCGTGGCGCTGGTGACAGACGCCTCTCAGCTCACCACCGGCACGCTTCCGGTCGGCCGGCTTCCCGCCTCAGTCGTTCAAACCAGCGACTCCAGGCTGTCGGACAACCGGACTCCAACGGCACACAAGTCGTCGCACCAGACCGGCGGCACGGACGCAATTGCGCCGTCGGACATTGGCGCAGCGAACGCATCGCACGCGCATGGAAACGTCACCAGCGCCGGCGCCATAGGCTCTACGTCTGGGCTTCCGGTCGTCACTGGAGCGAGCGGCGTCCTCACGGTCGGCGCGTTTGGGACATCGGCCGGCCAGTTTTGCGAGGGCAACGACAACCGCCTGTCAAACAGCCGAGCGCCCACCAGCCACGAATCCAGCCACCGCACCGGCGGGGCCGACGCCATTGCCCCAGTCGTGGTCTCCGCGTCCCTGTCCGCGGCCAACAACAACCTGAGCTTGTCGGCCGGTGACTCCTACAGGCTTACCAGCTCAGTGGCCGCCACCGTCTCTGGCGTCGTGTCGTCCGGCCTTGCGGACGGCCTGGTGCGCCGCCTCACAAACGCCAACGCGACTGGCGGCGCCAACATTACCCTGCCGCACGATTCGTCGCTCAGCACGGCGGCCAACCGCTTCTCCATGGTGGGCGGCGGCTCTCGCGTTCTCGTTCCTGGGGCGAGCGTTTCCATTGAGCTGGACACCACGCTCCAGCGGTGGAGGGTGCAGTGAGCCAGACGCAGGCTGCCATTCGTGCAATGAGCGGATCGTGGCCTGGCGCATACGGCGACCTGGCCCTGTGGCTTGACGCCACCACGCTCTCCCCAGGCGCCGTGGCGTCGTGGAGCGACCTGTCGGGCAACGGGAGAATCGCCACGCAGACTGTTGTCAATTCGCGACCAACCGCCAGCCTGACGGCAATGGGCGGGAGGCCGGGGGTTGTCTTCGACGGCGCAAACGACTTCCTGTCACTGGCGGCCCTGGCGCTGACTGAGTTTCATTTGTTCGTTGTCCTGCGGAGAGACGCTGGCGCAACCAATGGCACCGTCTTCCAGGCCGGATCGTCTGGCTCCGAAGCGTCGGTCGTTGCGATCAATGACGACACTGCGTCTGGCCCTGTGTTTGTTGGATCGACTGGCCGGTACGCTAAGGGGTCGTGCGTTGACGCCGGGCGAGCAAGAGTGCTGCGTGTGTCAGCGACGAGCGGCGGCACGTCGCCGTCATGTTTTACGGTGGCCGACTCGACCCAGTCGTACACGATGACCAGCTTGTCGTCGCCATACACGTCCGCGCCAACTGCCTCGCGGCTGGGCGGCGCAGTCGTCTCCGGAGTGTCGGACCGCTTCTTTACCGGGGTCATCTCCGAAGTGATTCTGTACACGTCCCTGGCTGCCGGTGCAGACGAACCAATCATCCGGGGCCTTGCTGCCAAATGGCTGTGAGCGGCAACTTATACCGGTTTGAGGCCGGGTGCGACGACGAGTACGAGGCCGTCCGCGCCGTTGGTGACGCTGCGCTTGGGCTCATTGCCCCCGACACCTGCATTGAACCAGCGGCCACGGCCTACCGGGACAGTCGCGGCAGGCTGATGCTCAGGATCGCTCTGTCATCGCCGGTCTATGCAGCCATCGCGTCTTCGCTTGACTTGCTGGTGTCAGTTGGAACCGTCGTCGTCAACCCGCCCGAAGAGCCTGCCGCATCTTCGTCTTCCGGGTCAGCAGCATCGCTCACCGCATCGCAGACCGCTGCGATCAACCTTTCACTCCATCGACTCGTGAGGTGACAGATGGCAAGCTCTCCCGTGTTCGAGGCGGTTCCGCGGCTGTCCTCGGTGGCGATCTCTACCGCCAACACCAACCGCGACGGCAGCGGCACCGTCGTCGAGGTGATTGCCGGCGT
>SXGQ01746237.1_pt1 | contig 26833 bp, 38 predicted proteins | sample 3178371 | NCBI WGS metagenome assembly SXGQ01 (sample SAMN11356859, study PRJNA531348) | freshwater metagenome | isolation source: freshwater sample F1-20 | place: China: Fuxian Lake, Yuxi | collected 2017-12-25 | reverse complement strand
TCAGGCATTGTTTTTTCTGCGTTTCTCCAGCAGCTGAAAGTCTTTTACTTTTGTTTCACCCATATAGTTCCAGGCATAACCTTCTTTAATTAAGATTTCATTAATTGACAACTTGCCGTCATCAACAAATAACCAGCCAAGAATTCTGCCATACTTTTCTGTAGAGTCCGGCTTTTCTGTTCTAATAACAATCTTGCTTGCATTTTTTAAAAGATCGTTTAATTTTTCTTTTACTTCAAGACCTAACTTTTTTTCATGAAGGTCCTTGGTTCTTGATTCGGGTGTATCAATCCCGGCCAAACGAACTCTTTGAAAAAAAGAGATGTCAAACCCCAGATCAATATCAACATCAATTGTATCCCCATCAACAACTTTATATAACTTTTTTACGCGATATTCATACATGATAACAAATTATATCACAGTGCGCCTTACGAGAATTGAACTCGCCACCTACATTTTATAAGAATGTTGCTCTAACCACTGAGCTAAAGGCGCGTGGCTGGCGAGGCAGGGCTCGAACCTGCGACCCAGGGATTAACAGTCCCTTGCTCTGCCAACTGAGCTACTCGCCAATTGTTAAAGGATTATATCTTCTGTGCTCTCACTGGGACTTGAACCCAGAAACCCTAAAGTTAAGGATTTTAAGTCCTCTGCGTTTGCCAATTTCGCCATGAGAGCTTATTTTTTTTTAGTTAATTTTTTCTTTTTTCTATTTGGCATTTTGGGAAGAGGCATTGCTGGTGAAACCACTTCTGCAATAAGATCAATGACTCTTTCTGTTTGGTATTCAATTGCATTTATAGTGGCTTGAACAATTTTTCTACCGTGAACATCGTCCTCAAATGGCTCCATGACTTGCCCTGCCGATTCTGTAATTGGAGACATGTGGCAATGCAGTAATTCATGAACAATTGTGTTCCTTAAAGACTCAGCTTTTTCTTTTCTATAATTTTTATTCAAAGCTATAGTTGCGCGGTATTGACCATAAATAACATCGCACTCTCCAAGAGCATCACTAGAGCAGGGTTTATCATTTAAATCAACCTTCCATTCAGACAAATTCATCTTTCTTCTAAGAATCTGAACATAGGATACAATCCAGGGTTCAATGTGAGGATTATTTTTCTGCATTAATCAAAAACGACCCATCGATAAGAACAAATTCATTCTCTCTATCAAAAACAAGATATTCAAAATTTTCAAATTTAAAAAACTTTTCAAGTTCTTCAAGAACAGTAGGTACATTTAATTCTGAGCATGTGTACAAATCAAACTGAAGAAGAGCCGGATCAGATTCATCCCAGACATGAAATGCAATGTGTGATGTCTCAATCATAACAACGGCAGTTGTCCCGCGATTACCCGGCGCTTCTACATAAGAAACAAATGGTCCGCGAATAATTTTCATGTTGATCTTCTCAACCAAGCTTTTTAACCAATAATGTGTGATCTCAGCATCCATTGGAGGATTTTTTACTGTACCTCTAAGCAAGAGGTGTTTGTGTAATGGCTTTTTCATTTTTCTCCTAGTTCATACATAAAAGTATTATTTAACCACATCATTGCAATAATTGAATATCCAATTATATCCAAAAAAGTATCGTAAACGCTTTCGCCTGCAACTGAGTTTTCAAAGTCTCTTTTGTCAATAAGATTTTCGGCTCTAGCAATCTTATCGTGTATCCTAATAACTAACCCAGTAATTCCAAACATAGCAACATTGTGATGACCGTAATCTTTTTGTTTGTTAATGATTACAAAGAGCACATCAAGCATTTGTGTTTTTTTGTTAGGAAAAAAATGCTGCATTGCTTTCATTGCATTTGATGCAAGAATGCACCAAAGGTATTTGTGTTCATCACGATCCCCACTGCAATCTTTTCCACATTCAATTTTTTCTAAATATAAATCTGATTTAATATAATAATCAATAGCATTCCTTAAATTTTTGGTCTCTGGCAAAAATGCGTCAAGGAACGGGGGGATGCTAAAGTTTTTATATGTTTCATGGCGTTGCCAAATTTCTTCTGCTGATTTAAACGCAGCCTGCTCCCATGTCATGTTTTCATTTGTAGAGAATGAAGTTTTCATTATTGTCATAAATGAGAGCAGGCTGTATTTAAGCAGCTTTAGCTATTTAACCTTTCGGCATCTGGATTTAGAATCTCAAATGTCCCTCTTTTAACTTTCTTAAAGAAATGCCTGTTGGCATTATAAAAATTATAAAAGGTTGGAAGCGAGATACTTAGATTACTAGAAACCTCTGCTGGCGTAACAACCTTGCCAACATTTGATTTCAAGAATCCAACAATTGTTTCTTGCTTTGATCGTGTTTTTGTCACTTTAATTTCACCTCCTTGCTCACCAAAACCTAGTTTATCCCAAACATTTTTTGCCAAGTCAGCGGATACAGAATAGTGCCTTACTATTTTGGATAAATTCCAACCCTTGTAATAACCAAAATAAACACTAGCCACCTCTCTCTCTGCCATCTTGAAAAGATCGCCAAGTTGTTGTGTAGCCTGCTCATATCGCTTCTCAACTTCTGAGAAGGGGATTTTCCATTGGCCGGGCTCTTCTTGCTTTGCGGTTTCTGTTGTGTCGTTCATGAACACATACTAGCACACAAAATAAAATTAGAAGCGGGTTTGTAAAGTTATTTTAAAAATAAAAAAGCGATCAGCCCCATACACCTAAGATAACTTTTCAGAATATCTTAAGCCCAGAACTGATCGCAAATTTTTATTTTTTCTTTGTTTTAATTTTTGTTGTTGTGTGATCTAAAGCAATGTGTGAATCAAATTTTTCTTCAACATGATCAATTTTAACTTCTACATGATGAACATCTTTGTGAAGATCAATAAGTTTTTCCATAACCTTACCATGATCTTCTTTATTTTCTTCTCTACTTTTTTGAACCAGCACAGCCAGTATGCCGCCAATTGCAGTAACGACTGCTACAATTACCGCTTCCACTTACTTTGCCATTAAAAATTCAGCAATTACGTTTGTATCAATATCAAACTTGCCATGCTTTTCTTCAAAGGCTGAAAGTGCTGCAATCAAATCATCTTTCTTAACTGCTACACCATCACCAGTCACTTCAGTTGCTGCTGGAGCTGACGATGCTGGCTCACCAGTGTTGCCGGTGTCGGAGCCGCTAATGGTCTGCGTTGTCTCTGTAAGCATAAAGGTTACATCCTTTACCGCTTTTGAAAGAGCATCAACTTGCTCTTGATGATAGGCTGCTGCAGCGAGCGCTTCTTTCAACAAAAACTGGTGCTTTAAAATCATCTTCTCAGCATTATCTACTGGAATTTTAATTGTCTTACTCATAAAACCTCCTAAGGTATTTATATATTGTAGCAGAAAAAAAATTAATCGTCTTCCGAATCATTTTCTTCCTCTACCACCCCGTCTGGGATAATAGCAAACCTGCATTTTCCTTCTGGCTCAACTGCCTGCGCTATAATCTTGCAAACACCCTCGCCTTGATATAATACACAATTTGCACACTTTACGCCAATATCGGCAACATCATTTTCTTCGGCTGCGTCATAGCCAGCCCAAACTCCAATTTCGTCTTCATTAAATTTTCCGTACTTTTCAGTAAGAGCAATTAGCATATCTGCGAGTAAGGCTTCTTGCTCATCAAGATCATCAGCTATCTTATTAACTACACGATAGCCACCCCCACGTCTTTTATATTCTCTAACCAGCCAAGCATTTGCATATGCTGAAGGATACACATCAAATTTTGCTTTGGCAGCGGCTTTTACTCTGGCATATAGTGATGGGTTGGTAGGAACATTTCTTTTTTCCATTTTTTCTGTTGACACATTGATTGGTTTTTTTCCATCTCTACGCTGTGTTGACTCAGCCCTGCGCTTTCTCTGAACAGCAGATCTCCGTTGAGACTCAGACATTCTTGCCGCCCTTGATGCTGGAACACACTTTGGATATTTACCTGAACTTGCATCTCTTCTTCCACACGGCTCATAGCCACCACCGGCCTTCGGGCGAGAGATATCAACCCATCTTTCTCTAAACCAAGTATCAAGATTTTTCTTGATATCTTCAACAACTTTTATTTTCTTTTTCTTCTTTCTTCCATAACCTTGCTGGGGATTTTTAATTCCTGACCCCATTGAATTCGTAGACACCACATTTTCTTTTTCTATGTATCCAGACATTCTTGCTGCAATACCCTGCTTGTTTGCTTTCTTTCTGGCAGAGTTAACTGAAGCCTCGTCTCCGGGCGTATATGTGTAACACACTCCCTGACTGCCCCATTTAAAACCAGGCTTACCGTTTGAAGAACATGAATTAACTGGCATAGTACTCTATCATACCATTATTTATTGATAATAGCTAACTAAATCTTCTTTTGACCATCTCTGGACTGGAATCTCTATTCTATGAAATGCCTCAAATGCATCATCTGAGGAATATATAATTCTTGCATAGGCTTTTCTAGCCCCCTCATCGTATACCCTGCATTCTGCATTGTTGCAAAAATATAAAGCCTTGTATTGAAATTTATCTTCCTGCAAATGAATTGCATTTACTACATACAATAATTTATTGCAAAACGGGCACGATCTATTTGGATAAGGAAAATCTTTAATCTTTCCTCCAAGAATATGAGCTCTCATTACTCCTCGTCCTCGTCTTCAACCTCTCCAAGATCTTCAAAATCTTCTGGATTAAATTGATACATATCTTTACCTGTAGCATCAAATATTTTAGTTTTTAAAATATATGTAATTATCTCATCTACTTTATTTTTTGCAATCTCCACTCCATCCATCAATGCATTAAGTTCATCAATTGATATTGGATATTCATCATCTGGGGACATTATAACCAAGGAGGGAATGTAGCTTTTCTCAAATGGTAATGCCTTAATTATAATCTGAAGAGATGGGATATCTTCATAATCAACATCTTGATCATAATTTACAATTCGCATTACTTAACCTTATTCGGGTTTTTAAAAAAAGCATATAGCCAAAGAATTGTAACTGATACTGTAACCGATCCAGCAATTCCAGTATCGTGGTCAAAAGCCAAAATTGAAGTATACCTAACTAATATTGAAGTAATTAGTAACCAGAATAATGCTACGAAAATTTTATTCATATAACCTCCTGCGGAGAGCATACCAGAAAAAATGCGATTTCGTCACGTGAAGTGAAAAAATCTGGTATGCTTACGCATGCACAGCATGCCAAGCATACTAAGCATACCTAATATACTTAATATATAACTAGTATACTATACATACTAAGCATGCTGTGATACGGGGAATATATAAAAAAAAATTGCAGAAAGTATGAAAATAAAAAAAATAATGCTATGTTAGATGATATGCAAATCGTCGCCGTTGTTGAATCTGATGACTACGGGCCGGCTGTTGTCCTTGATCCTGAGCATATCACTATCATCCGAATTGACGGTTTTTTTCTCGCCGCCACCAGATGTGCTTTTACAAATCAACCAATTAGTTGCGAAATTTCTGGGGGCACAGCAAGTGCCCTGATGAAAAAAGGTGTCAACTGCATTAGTGTTTCTTCTATAATTGAAAACTCTCAGTAAAGGAAACACAATGAAAAAAATTAGTTGGTTTAGTCTAAATCGTCAAGATGCCTCTGGAGAAACTTGGTTTAGTCCAGGCTATTTTAATGCCGCCCTCTCAACGATTAAAGCCTTGCAGAATCAAAAGTGTGCGGTATTTTATAATCGCCAAGATATTGATTATCATGTTAATTTTTGCCCAGCAACATATTATCAACACAATTCAAAATATGTCGTTGGCTATACACCCTGGGAGTCAACAAAAATTCCTCTGCACTGGGTAGAAAATATGCGTCGTTGTGATGAGGTGTGGACAACATCTAATTTTGTAAAAGAAGTATACGAATCTCATAATGTTAATGCCAATATTCATGTCATTCCTCACGGTGTTTCAGAAGACTTTAGTATTGTTGAACGTGAGCTAACATCAACATTTAATTTTCTTCATGTTGGAGGGGATTCAAAAAGAAAAAATGCTCAGATGGCAGTTGACGCATTTCTTGAATTATATGAAGGCAATATGGACTTTAGATTGATTTTGAAATATGATAAATTCTGCATGGCAGAAGTTTATATCAATGGTCGGCTATTGCCAGCATCTCTGCATCCTCAAGTTGTGGCTATTCCAGAAAACTTAGGTGTTGATGATTTAGTTTCTTTATATCACAAATCCCACTGTCTAATTTATCCAACAATGGGAGAAGGGTTTGGGATGATTCCTTTTGAAGCAATCGCAACTGGGCTTCCAACAATTGTGACAAATCTTACAGGCTGTGCAGATTTTGCAAAGTATGCAATTCCATTAAGTGCGGAATTCAATAAAGCAACATGGAATGACCAATTGTACTCAGCGGATACCGGAGAGTGGGCAAGTCCAGATTTTGAAGAATTGCTTGATCTTATGGAGAATGTTGTTTCTGAGTATGATGATTTCAAGAAATTTTTTGTTAAATCAGCAAGAATTCTTCACTCCGAATGGTCTTGGGATTCTACGGCTGCTAAGATTCTTGAGCGTTTGGAATTTTACGAAAATTCTTTTGCGTAGTCCTTAGTATTATTCTTTGACTCTAAATATTTTAAATAATATAATTGTATTTTCCCTGCGGAGGTATTATGTCTTTACTCACAAAAGAGTTTGTTAGTTCCTATTCTACCCAGACCCCACCTTGGGGCTTTGGTGGTCTTGGCGAAATTGTTTATTTGCGCACATATAGTCGCAAAATAGAAAATGAAAACAGAACTGAGACCTGGGTGGAAACCATCAAAAGAATAATTGATGGTGCAGTTGAGATTGGTGTATCTTTTACACAAAAAGAAGCAGAGCAGTTATTTGATCACATGTTTAATCTACGCTGCACAGTTGCAGGTAGAGCTTTGTGGCAGCTGGGAACTCCTTTGGTATCAAAGTTTTCTGGCACATCACTTAATAATTGTTTCTTTACCAATATTGAAAAAATTGAAGACTTTGAATTATTGTTTGATTATTTAATGTTAGGTGGTGGAGTTGGTTTTTCCGTTGAAAGGTCCAAGATTCACGATTTGCCAAAAGTCAAGGAAGTCAAAACAATTAAGGCGGAACGAAGCAGTGATGCCGATTTTATTGTTCCAGACTCTCGCCAAGGCTGGAGGGAGTTGTTGCATAAAATTCTTGAGTCTTATTTTATCACCGGTAAGAGTTTTAGTTATTCAACCATACTAATTCGTGAATTTGGTGCTCCACTAAAAACATTTGGCGGCACAGCATCTGGTCCCGGTGCATTGGTTGAAGGCATTGATGATATTTGTAAAGTCTTAAATAATCGGGTTGGGAAAAAACTGCGATCAATTGATGTTCTTGATATTTGTAACATTATTGGCAAAATTGTTGTTTCCGGCTCATCTCGTCGCTCAGCACAAATTGCTATTGGAGATCCAGATGATGTTTTGTTCTTGAGAGCAAAAAATTGGTCTTCTGGCTCCGTTCCAGGTTGGAGAGCCAACAGTAATAATTCAATCTATGCGGATTCGTTTAATGAAATCATGGCAGAACTATGGAAGGGGTATGATGGCTCTGGTGAGCCATATGGTCTTGTCAATAGAAAACTTGCAAGAACCGTTGGAAGGCTGGGGGAAAACTCTAATGACTCTTCAATTGAAGGATTTAATCCATGTGCAGAAATTGCTCTTGCTGATGGCGAGTCTTGTAACCTATCAACAATATTTTTGCCCAACATTCAATCTGTTGAGCAATTTAAAGAAATTTCTATTTTGCTGTACAAGATTCAAAAACAAGTAACAAGACTTACTTACCCATATGAAAAAACAAATAAGATTGTTCACAAAAATGCCCGATTGGGGCAATCAATAACTGGCATCCTTCAATGCTCAGAAGACAAGATTGAATGGCTATCTTCTGTTTATGAAAACCTAAGAAGTTTTGACAAACAATATAGCAAGGAACAGGGATGGCCGACATCAGTTAGGTTAACAACTGTTCAGCCTTCGGGAACATTATCGTTGCTCCCTGGTGTTACACCAGGCATCCACCCAGCATTTGCTAAGTACTACATTAGAAGAGTTCGTTTTGGCTCTGCAGATCCTCTAGTGGATGCATGCAGAAAACGAGGGCACAAGGTTGTTTGGGATGTTGGTTTAGATGGAAGAGAAGATCATACGCGATATGTTGTTGAGTTCCCATGTAAATCACCAGATAATTCTGTTTTGGCAAGTGAAATGACAGCAATCCAACAGCTTGAATGGGTAAAGAGAATGCAAACTATTTGGGCTGATAATGCTGTCTCGGTTACTGTCTATTATAAAAAAGAAGAACTTTCTGGTATTAAGCAATGGTTAGAGGAAAACTATAGTGATTCAGTTAAATCTGTATCTTTTTTGCTACATGTTGACCATAATTTTCCACTCCCTCCATATGAAGAAATTTCAGAAGACGAATATCTTAAGATGTTGAGCAAAATAGACCTTTCTGCTCCACTTCAACCCAGCATCAGCAATTCGGAAATTATCCTAGATGACTGCGCAACTGGTTCATGTCCGATAAAATGAACCAGTTCATGCCATTATGCTCTAGGGACTATATGAAACTGTACCTTCATTCGTCATTTTTATTCTTTTTTTAATAAAAATAGTGTACAATAGATTTGATGAGCGCTGATATTGTTAAAAATAAACAACTTTGGATTCCGCCAAGGGCTTACGGAGTATGTATTTGGATTCTCCCAAATGGGACCCCTCTTGGTGATGGAGATGGCGTATTATCCGCCGAGGGTCTTGTCGGTGATAAAGAAATTGAAAAAAGAGTTGCTCAAGCCGCCAAGTATTGGACTGACAGTGAAGAGGGTCATGTCTCTTGGGTCCAAGGAGCCAGAAAGGTTTCTGCAAGTGAAAGAGACGATCAAGTAGAAAGACTTCAAAATGGTTTAGTAGCAGATCCATATGAAGATTTTTTTGATAGCCTGGGGAACAAATGACAAAAAAAATGAGTCATATTGAAGATGATGATAATTCAACAGAGATAGATGGGTTAGAATATTTTGGAACAGAAACAAAAATTGTAGTAGATGATCCATTTACAAAAATTTCATTTTCTTCTCTTTCTTCAAGAATGAAAAGAAAAGCATCAAGGTTGTCTAAAAAATTTGAAGGAACTGATGGGACAAGCACGAAATATATTGATCCGGAAACGCTTGATGGATATTCTCTCTATGATATTGTGAATCCGCCATATGATTTAGATACACTGGCTGGCCTGTTTGATTCTAGCGCAATTCATAATGCATCAGTAATGGCAAGAGTCATGAATACCGTTGGTGTTGGTTTTGAATTTCAAGAAACAACAAAGTCAAAAAGAAAAATTGAAAAAGCAATGGGAGATCCGGACAGGGTTGCTCGCGTTCGCAAACTTTTGCAAGATGAAAAAGAACGCCTTGAAGAAATTTTTGAAAATATAAATCTTGAAGAAACTTTTATTGAAACCATGATTAAAGTTTGGCAAGATGTCCTTACGGTTGGCAATGGCTACTTGGAAATTGGCAGGAACAATTCTGGTCAGGTAGGATATATGGGGCACATCCCCGCAACACTGGTTAGGGTGAGGAGAAAGAGAGATGGGTTTGTTCAAATTGCAAGAAGCAACAAAATCTCTGCCGTCTTCTTTAGAAACTATGGCGATCAAAAAACGGAAGATCCAATCAATTCAGACCCAAGACCAAATGAAATTATTCATTTTAAAATCTACTCTCCTAAGAATACATACTATGGTGTTCCTTCTTCGGTTTCTGCTGCCGCCGCAATTGTGGGTGATAAGTTTGCAAAAGAATATAATATTGATTATTTTGAGAATAAAGCTATTCCTCGGTATGCAGTTATAGTAAAGGGTGCAAAGCTTAGTAATCAGTCAAAACAAGAGCTTATTAATTATTTTAGAAAAGAAGTTAAAGGGCGCAACCATGGCACTCTTGTTATCCCAATTCCAGCCTCTATTGGCGCTGATAGCGACATTCGTTTTGAAAAATTAGAAGCCGGTGTTCAGGATGCATCTTTTGATAAATACAGGAAATCAAATAGAGATGAAATTCTTGTTGCCAACAGGGTTCCAGCCCCAAAGGTTGGAGTTTATGATAATGCAAACCTTGCTGTATCGCGTGATTCTGATAAGACATTTAAAATGCAGGTAGTCGGTCCAGATCAAGCCGTTATTGAAAAAAGAATTAATAGGATAATGACAGAGTTTACAGACCTATTTTCTATTACATTTAAAAAGATTGACTTGATTGATGAAGATATTCAGTCTAGAATTAATGATAGATATTTAAGAACAGAAGTGATTGCACCAAACGAAGTCCGTGTTGCTCTTGGCTTGCCAGAGCGAGCAGATGGAGATGAGGTGCTTCCGTTTCCATCAAAGATTAAAAAAGAGCAGTCTGGTCCGGGAGCACCAATTGGTAATTCTAACAATGAGGCTTCCCAGCCAAGAAATGCAAGAGCCGACACTCCAGAAGGAAGTTCTGATCCGAGAGAATCAGGAGACCAAGCTGAAAGAGGAGAGGCACAGGATAACTCAGGAGGCAATTAATGAGTCATGTAATGGGTATTGTTTATTCAAGCACAGGAGTGGATAGCACGGCAAACACCGTGTCTTTAAACAACCATACCGCTAGCATTTACTTTCATAATACAAACGAAAGCACAGATGCTGTAGTAAAATTAAATGGTGGACCTCACCAGGTTCTGATTCCAGCAAATAAAAACTATGTTGAAATTCCTGGTGACTATGTAAAATTTCAAGTAATTACTGCCAACGTAGTTTTGGCAGTATACGCAATTGGTTGATTTGCTAAATAACATATGAACACTATATAATTAGGAGTATATCTTTATGACAGATTTTAACTTATCATTTCCTATTGACATAGTGAAAAAAGAACAACGCCTTGTTAGCGGTATTGCGACAGCAGACAATGTTGATAAAGTTGGTGATCTTGTTGATTTTACGGCATCACTTGATGCATTCAAAAATTGGCAAGGCAACATCAGAGAGATGCATGCACCAGTTGCGGTTGGTAAAGCAATTAGTTATAAGCCAATCAAAATGAAAGGTGTAGACGGCGAAGAATATAATGCTATTCAAGTTGAAGCATATATTTCCAAGGGAGCAGAAAGCACATGGCAAAAAGTTCTTGATGGGACACTTCGTGCATTTTCAATCGGTGGAAAAATTGTTAAAAAAGAAATGATGCAAAATAAAGTTCACAATGGAAGACCTGTTCATATTATAAAAGAATATAATCTTGGCGAGCTTAGTCTTGTTGATAATCCAGCAAATGCAATGGCAACAATTGACCTAGTTAAGAAAAATGATGATGGTGATTTAAAATATGTTCTTGAAATTATTGAAGATGAGCTTGCAAAAAAACAACCGCTCAAAGATCCCAAAGGTGGATTGACAGCGGCCGGTAGAAGACATTTCAAACAAACTGAAGGTGCTAATTTAAAGCCGGGTGTTATGGGTGCTGCCAACACACCAGAAAAGATGCGCCGCAAGGGATCTTTCTTAACAAGGTTCTTCACCAACCCTTCTGGTCCAATGAAAAAACCAGATGGTAAACCAACGAGGTTGGCACTATCAGCAGCAGCTTGGGGGGAGCCAGTGCCTCAAGATCGTTCAGATGCAGCAAGGCTTGCCGCCAAGGGTAGAAGGCTCCTTGAAAGGTACAGGAGAAGCAAGGAGGCAAAGAAGTTTGATGGGGACAGCGCTGGATTGGTTGACCTTGTTGAAGATTTTGATTTGGATGCAAATCAAGCCGTTTTTGATGTATTCCTAGATACCATCTATGATGATCTAGAAGAACTCATTGAGCAAGGAAAAGAATATTTTGAGGGCATTGATTTAGAAAATCAAGAAAACCTTGATTTTGAATTGCAAAATGATGTACAATATGATAAGGTAAAACCTATGGATAATTTTAATGATAATAATGACAATAGAAATTCTCTTGTCAAAAAGTTTATTGCTTGGCTAAGTTCGGAACCAAGCAATGCAGAGTTGGAAAAACAACTCGAAAATGCTGAAGTCTCATCTGAGGCAGCAGTACACACTGAACAAATGGAGGAACAAGAAATGGATATTGATATTCTAAAAGAAGCTCTTGGCTCCGTCATTGATCAGAAGCTTAACGACTTTGCCACTTCGCTTAAGGCTGAAGTTGAAGCAAATGTTGCTGCCAAGATTGATGAAGTTGCGAAGGGTCTAGAAACCCAAAAATCTGAGCTTACTCAAAAGTTGGAAACAACTGAGAAGGCTCTACAAGAACAGACTGCTAAGGTTGAAGAAATTGCAAACGCTGGCGCTGTTAAAAAGAGTGTTGACCCCGAAGACAACGATGAGGAGGAGACTATTGTTAAGTCTGCTCCAAAGTCGGTCTGGAACAACATTTATCTCCCACAGGCTCTAATTGAGTCAATGGGTTACAAGTCATAATAAGGAGGACTTAAAAATGGCAACACAAGAAGAAATTCTTTCTAAAGCCGACGAAGTTACTACGAGCGTCGTTAATAATGCAAGCGGTGGTCTACTCAAGCCTGAGCAGTCAAATCGTTTCTTAGATTTCGTGGTAGATCAGTCTAATCTGATGAAAAATGCTCGCGTTGTGCGCATGCGCACTCCGCAAATGGAAATTGATAAGTTGTCAATTGGTACTCGTTTGCTTGCAAAGGCAACTGAGGCCTCTGACACAGGTTCGAATGCTGCTGTTACTTTCACAAAAGTTTCGCTGTCAAGCGTTAAACTTCGTTTAGACTGGGAACTCAGCACTGAGTCCCTTGAGGACAACATTGAAGGTGCTTCGCTTGAAGATCATCTCGCCCAGGTTATGGCTCGTCAGACAGCCAACGACATGGATGACTTGCTCATCAATGGCAACACATCTTCAAACAATGCACTACTCAAGGCTCTTGATGGTTATGTGAAACTAGCTCTTGCTGGTGGCAGAACGGTTGATGAAGCGGGTAACAATGTTAGCCGTGCAACATTTGATCGCATTCTTCGCACCATGCCAACCAAATACCTGCAGAAGCGTAATGAACTGCGTTTCTTCTCTGGTTCAGGGTTGGTACAAGATGTTTCATTTAGCTTGCAGAATCCAAACTCGGCAACTGCCGCGACAGCAGGCGCTCCGGCTCCTGGTTCAACATTTGGTGAGCAGGCGTTTATGAACGGCGCTATCCGTGCAAACGGTGGTGCAGGTGCAACGGGTATTTCACCATACGGCATTCCGCTTGTAGAAATTCCATTGATGCCAGAAACTGTTTCTGGAGACTACTCCAGCGCTGCTGGCTCGCATGGATATCTTGAATTGACATTCCCCAACAACAGAATTGTTGGTCTGCATCGTGACATCACGGTGTATCGTCAGTTCCAGCCAAAGACGGATACCATTGAGTACACGCAATTCCTCAGACTTGCAAGCAACATTGAAAACGCTGATGCTTATGTGATTGCAAAGAATGTGAAGTTGCGCTCACTCTAATAATAACTGGTTAGTGTTAGTGGCGGGGTGGGGGTCATCCCACTCCGCCAAAAACATAATGGAGCCTTATGACAGACAATGTGATAGTTAGTGAAAATGTAGCGCCAAAAAAAACACCAAAGGCAAAACCCAAGAAAGTAGAGCCTGCAGATATTCCATCTGGTGAAAAAATTGTTGTCCTTTTTGAAAGCGGATTTTCTTATACTCTTTTGAATGGTTTTACATTTACTCAACAAAACAAGATGCTTGAAATGCAAGTAGATGAAGCAAAAAGATTGCTGGCTTTAGATAATTTTAGATTACCCAATGACGAAGAAAAACAAATGTACTATAATGGTTTGGAGGCGTAAATGGCTGGAAATCTTTCTAACTACCTTGAAAACAAATTAATTGATCACTTTTTGGGCACGACAGCCTTCACAATCCCAGCGGCTGTCTATGTTGCTCTTTATACAGTTGCCCCAAGCGATGCCGGTGGTGGCACAGAAGTTACTGGTGGCTCATATGCGAGACAATCTGCTGCCTTTACGGCATCAGCCTCTGGCGCTACATCAAATAGTGCAAACATTGATTTTACAACCATGCCAGCCGTGACAGTAGTTGCAATTGGAATTCACGATGCTTCTACGGCAGGTAATCTGTTGCTGTGGGGGACGTTGACCACAAACAAAACAACTGATGCTGGAGATACTTTAAGAATTGCCACAGGCGATCTTGACATCAGCATTGACTAAGGAGAGCCCATGTTAAGAAGAGAATTTAGCGGTGGAGTATTAAGGACAACTCTATCTTCCGCAATTAATAACTCTGTTACGTCTATTTCAGTTGTTGATGGCTCAACCTTTCCATCTGGTGCAAATCCTTTCGTCATTGTAATTGACAGAGGAAGTTCGTCTGAAGAAAAAATTCTTGTTTCATCCAGGGCTGCTAATACATTTACGATTTCAAACAGAGGCTATGATGGCTCAACAGCCAACACACACTCCTCTGGCGCTTTTGTAGACCATGTTCTTGATGCCGCAGCGATTCAAGATATGAATACAACAACTTATGATAATGAAGTTTTGGTTTGGATGGGGGTCTAAATGGCTAATTTAACACCTAAACTTTTACATATTGGCAATGCGGCTTCGTCAAATGTTTACAGCACGGCAAACGTTGTTGGCAACTATACAATTATAAAATCTATTAATATTTGCAATACAGGGAACATCCCTGAAAGATGTACAATTCATATATTGGTAAATGGTGCAGCAGCAACAACAGGGAATAGAGTTATTTCAAATGCTGAGGTTCTCGCAAACAATGTATTATATTACAATACAGCAATTGTTGTGCCAGCAAATAGTAATGTTTTTATATCTCAAGCAAATACGAATTTAACATTTACATTAAGCGGGGTGGAATATGCCTAATTTAGTAGATACATTTAGCAATATTGGAGAAGGCACTGTTGGCACAGATCAACTTGTTAATGGGTCAATAATTAATACCGATGTTAGCGGGGCTGCTGCGCTTCAACTTACAAAGCTAGAGAATATTACAGCTGGCTCTGTTTTGATGGGAAATGCAAACAATGTTCCAACAGCGACTGTGATATCTGGAGACATAACTGTTTCTTCTAACGGTGTAACTTCAATTGGGTCGGGCGTGATTGTTGATGCAGATATTAATGGCGCTGCCGCAATAGATAAAACAAAAATTTCTGGAACTGCCATAACCGCTGCTGATACTGGAACAGTTACTAGCACGATGATTGCTGATTCAACAATTGTAAATGGAGATATTAGTGCAAGCGCAGGCATAACTCTGGGCAAACTTGCTACTAGTACTGCTGGAAATATTATTGTTTACAATGGCTCTGGTATTCCAACATCGGTTACTGTATCTGGCGATGTTCAAATTGATTCAGCCGGTATTGCAAGTATCACTGCCAACTCGGTTGCTCTCGGCACAGATACAACTGGCGATTATGTAGCCACAATTACTGGTGGTACGGGTGTTGCTTCAACAGCCGCAACTTCTGGCGAGGGCACGACCCACACGCTTTCTATCGGTCAGGCCGTAGGGACAACTGACAACGTAACTTTTGCTGGTGTAACTGCGGATAACATTAAAGTCGGTGTCACTGGCGCAAATGAAATTGACACAGTTTCTGGCGATTTGACGATTGACTCTGCTGGTGGAACCGTAACAGTTGACGACAACTTGACAGTGACTGGTAATTTGACAGTCTCTGGTACTACAACAACAATTAATACTACAAACTTAAGCATTGCAGATAATCAAGTTGTTTTAAATAGTGATGTAACTGGTGCGCCATCAGAAGATGCTGGAATTGTTGTTGAAAGAGGCACGAGCCCTGATGTTGATATTCGTTGGAATGAAACTACTGATAAATGGCAATTAACTAATGATGGAACAAATTATGCAAACATTCTTGTAGCAGGAGATAGCGGAGCCGTTACTAGTGCAATGATTGCTGATGGCGCAATTGTTAACGCAGACATAAACGATACTGCCGCTATTGCTCTAAGCAAACTTGCTTCCAGTACTGCTGGAAATATCATTGTTTATAATGCATCCGGCGTACCAACTTCTGTCACAGAAACTGGTGATGTAACGATAAGCGATACTGGAGTTGCATCAATAGCTGCCGGTGCAATTGTTAACGCAGATGTAAGCGATACTGCTGCTATTGCCCTAAACAAAATTGCTGATATTTCCACCAATGCTCAAACAGCAACTTATACACTGGTGCTTGCTGACAAAAATAAAATTGTGGAAATGAATGTTGCTACAGGGAATACCCTCAACGTTCCTCCAAACAGCTCAGTGGCATGGCCTGTTGGCACTCAAATTAACATTCTTCAAACTGGTGCTGGTCAAACAAGCATTGTTGCTGCTGCAGGTGTAACAATTAACGCAACACCGGGGCTCAAGCTGCGGGCGCAATACTCGTATGCTACGCTTATTAAACGAGCAGAGAATACCTGGGTTGCAGTCGGAGACTTGTCGGCATAATTTATGGCACGATCACCAAAAGACAGCGGCGGTAAAAAACCGACTGCACCTACCATTGGCACGGCTACGGCTGGTGATGCTCAAGCGACTGTAACATTTACTGCGTCTACTTATGTTGGCAAATCTACTGTTACATATCGCGCTACTTCAACTCCTGGTGGTATTTCGGCTACGAGTGCTTCTTCACCAATAACTGTAACCGGGTTAACTAATGGAACTGCTTATACATTTACTGTAAGGGCTGAGACATCATACGGGGTTAACTCAGATGAGTCGGCAGCATCCAACTCAGTTACACCAGTTGCGCCACCTTTCTTCCCGCCATTCTTCCCGCCATTCTTTCCACCGTTCTTCCCGCCGTTCTTTCCGCCGTTCTTTCCACCGCACTTTCCGCCAAACACTTGCGCAGGTTGCGGAAACAGTACAACTGGGAGCTGCATCAACGTCAAGGGCACAATCAGCTGCTTCGGATAATGACTATCTTAATTTCATCTTGTGATATAATAATAAGAAAGGAGAAAAAATGACCGAGCCTTTTATCTCAACGACATCCAACTTTGAAATGGAAATCGAGAAATGGTACGCAGAGTTTCTTCAATTCGAACAGCTCTTTGCTGACAAAGATCAATCGCCAGGTTTGTTCACCTGGGAAACACATTTTCACAGCCATAATTCACCACCGCCACTTGATTCTCGCTATCCGTGTAAGGTAACTACTTATAGAGGGGAAGATGGCGGTCTTCTGGGTTTTGCCTTATACTATCGAGATGAAACTGATCATCCTTTTATAGAATATATATTGGTTCACCCAGATCATCAAAGACAGGGGATTGGAAGAAAAATAACTGACTTTATAGTTCAACAGTATGAGCTGGAAACAGGATTAAAATATCCGTATGTTGAAAACGTAGCTGGCGTTGCCAATCGAACAAAAGTCACTTCATCTGTGGCTAATTATTTAAATAAGCATGTCCCTAATGCTATTAATGACCCAGTATTTACTGGAGATCTTTCTCAGTTCTACACGGGGCCAAGTGTATCTGAATGAGCTTGTATTCAGAATGGAAGGAAAAATTTAATAAATCAAGGCTGTGGAATATATCTCTGTTAGCAAACCCTAATGCTTTTGTTGAAAAAGAAATTTCAGATAAGAGAATGGAGATTTGCGAAAACTGTCCGGAACTGTCGGCAACAACAAAGCAATGCGCTCAATGCAAATGTTTTATGGTTTTAAAAACAAAAATAAATATTTCCTTCTGTCCTTTGAATAAATGGTAGTGCCAATGGAATATCTTGGTGATCCAAAATTTGGTATAGTTGTATACCGCAACGATTTACCCAGAGAGCTTAATATTCCTCAAAGATTAGAAGCGTTGATGAAGATAGAGCCCTCTAACCCTCAGTACCAGTGGCAGGAAGCCATGGTGGGGCATCGCCAGAAAATGCCAGAGTACAGAGATTGTGTAGATTTTAAAATATATCAATCTCTCGCAGATCAAGCCAAAAATACACAATATGATGAAGCATATAAAATATTCACAGAAATAAAAGACAAAATAAAAAATCGAGTAGACCAATATTGTGGTCCCTATAATATAACTATGAATTATATGGAGGCAATAAATTTTGTAAAATATACAAAAGGGCAACATTTCTTCTATCATGCCGATCACGGATATTCTTACACCTGTGTTGTTTCTTCAATTGCTTATCTTAATGACGACTACGAGGGTGGTGAGTTAAGTTTTGATAAACTAGATATGAAGTTCAAACCCGGCTATGGAGATATTATTATATTTCCATCAACGTACATATATTCTCATGCCGCCCTACCAGTCACAAGTGGAGTAAAGTATTCCGCTGTTACAATGTTTGACTATAATGATAATAATCACAAATACAACTAGCAAAGGAATTATCGATGAATAATAAAATACTGTTTACTTCAAACAGATACTATCTTACAGCAGACAGCCCTTCCTGCCCTAAACCAATTGGAAGAACCTTGCCGTCATGGTATAAAGAGGCTAGTGTTTATATACAAGATCCAACAACAAATCAGCCATGGACCAACCCAGAAGATGGAGGAAAAATTCCCAACTGGAAAGCTTGCGCCCCGCTTCTTGATGCGATGTCAAGCGGATACTGTTTAAGAACTCCCTGTGACATTGAATTTTTTGCTAACGACAAAAGAATTACATTTAAAATTTTAGACAAAAACAGCCAAGACTTTGTTTCAGAAAGAGCAGAAATGGCTGATTTTATGACCCCGATGGGTTACGACAAACACCACTTTGCTTGGTGGGTTGACTGGGGCATAAGCCTTCCAGAAGGCTACAGTGTTCTATATACTCAACCGATGAATAGATATGAACTACCTTTCATTTCTACCAGTGCAGTAGTTGATAATGACAGTGTTAATTTAATGGGACAGGTTCCCTTTTTTATACTCAAGGGTTGGGAGGGGGTGCTCCCGGCAGGCACTCCTTATCTTCAAGTTTTTCCTTTTCAAAGAGAGAACTGGGAATCTGAATTAGCAATAGAAGATCCAAAAAAAATATATGATAAAAATATTAAAAATGCTGAAAAATATCGAATTCCTGGTGGTGGAGTTTATAGAAATCAGGTCTGGAAGAAAAGATTGTATAAGTAATTAATATTAAGGAGTTAAATTATGTTTAACATTTCAGTTGAGAAAAAAAATGGTTGTATATTTGATTTAAACCCAATGTCTGCTAAAAGAGATTGGATGGACAAAACTTCAGAAAAACATGCATATAAATGCTTGCCTGTAACTTTGGCTAATACAATAGGGTGGAATCTTTCATGTACTCAAGACATTGTTTTTACTTGGGATGGGGTGAACGATCAGTCCCCAGACCATATAAAAATTTTAAGCCCTAAGTACGCTCATGCCGGTAGAGGTCAGTCTACAATAAGTTTTGATACACAATTAATTTTTAGAACAGATATAGATGTAAGTATATGGATAGTTAATCCAGTAAACTTTTTTAATAATGATTTTGAAACTATATCAAGCCTTATAAGCACATCTTTTTATGATAATCCTCTTCCTCTAGCAATAAGAGCTAAACGAATTAATGAAGAAACAATAATTAAATCAGGAACTGCAATTGCTTCTATAATTCCTATTTCTTTAACGAATTTAAATCACACAACCATTAAGGTAAATAATTATTTTGATCAAGACGGTCTGCGGGAAAAATCTGTTGTAAGTTATGGAGCAGCTGCTCATAAAATAAATGCAACTGGAAAGTTTACTGATTGGTATAAAGATGCAGTAAATGAAAAAAATCAGACTTTGGGTTCGCATGAGGTAAAAACACTAAGGCTCAATGTTGAGTATAAAGAATGATATAATATTAAATCATGTCAAAACAGGAACGGATTTCAGTCACTAGAAAACCATCAATCACTCCATCAGGATGGTTTGGTAGCAGCAAAGATATGATTGTTGAACTAGTAAATTTTATGACTGAGCAAGAAGTAGAGTTTTTAGAAAAGGCTGCAAAATCTTTAACTATCTGGGATGTAACAGAAAGTCTAGTTAATGAAAATGGAACTATCGTATACGACTCGGATTACTGGAAGGACAGAGTTGCAACGCAACCCGCCCTGGATAAAAATAATCCAGCAATACACTCATTACTTGCTGGGTTGTTTCGTAGATTACAGCCTATTGTTGAAGATTTTTATAAAGTAAAAGTGATTTCAACAAGTACATCCATAGTAAAGTGGCTGCCTGGGCAATTTCAAAACCCTCATGCGGATAAGGAATTGCATGAAGGCCCAGACGCAGGTTTGCCAAATAATTTTCCAAATTACGATCTTTCAAGTTTGTTTTATTTAAACGAAGATTACGAAGGTGGGGAATTATATTTTCCGCTTCAAGGGGTTCAATTTAAACCCAAAAAAGGGGCAGCGTATTTTTTCCCAGGTGATAAGAACTACATACATGGGGTAACAGAAATTAAAACTGGAACCAGGTATACTTGCCCATTTTTTTGGGAGATAGTGGAGCATACTGGAGAAAGGAAGCCTTAAATGAAACTAGATGTCATAGAAATATTTCCAAAAATTTATGTGTATAAAAATCTATTAACTGACTACAATGAGTTGGTTAATATTTTAATAAATTCAGAGCTTAACCCCAACGACAGTTTCTTTTTTAAAGACTGGCAACCCTGGAGCGTATTTGGAACTTATGTCTTGGATCTTGGTAAAGATGACCAGATAAAACAGGAAGACATTTCAAAAAATATAGAATTATATAATAAAGAAAAATACTTTATTGAAAAAATAAATGCAAATTTCTATACTGCAACAGATCATTATTTATCACATCACAATGTGATAAAAGATGAAAGCTGGCAAAAAATGGGACCGTCTTTTGCCAAATACGCATGCATTAATCCTCTTCTAAAAGACAATAAAAACGCAATGGTTTATCATACCGATTATCAGAAAGATAAAGGAAGTAAAGAAAAAAATTTTGCAATTACTTGCACTATGTACTTAAATGATGATTATGACGGCGGGGCCCTGTTATTTAAAATAAATGATGAAATACTATCTTATAAACCAGAGTCTGGAGATATCCTAGTTTTTCCATCCGGGCATCCAGATATTCTATCTGAAGATTGTCAGTACGAACATGCTGTTACAAAAGTTACTAAAAAAGATAAGCATTTTATAAGATGCTTTTACATGGTATAATAAAAATAGAGGTTCATCATGTTTTCAGACAATCCAGATATAATTCAATTAGAAGAAAAAATATTTTTGTATAAAAACTTTATTTCAAATGATGAAGTTGAATTAATTAATTCAATACTTAACAAACAAAAAGATTTATATAATCATTATTTTGAGCAAATTGAGTTTAAAGTGACAGATCTTATTCCAGAACTTCTTCCCGTGTGGAACAAAATTTCAGAACTTCTGTATCCGGAATATGTAATTCATCCTATGCTACATATGATGTATTTTGAAGAAGGAAAACAAATGTTGCCTCATTGCGATAGTCCGGGAGAAGGAATGACTGAAGAGCTTACGGTTCCAGATGTGTGGGGGACGTGCTGTGTTTTGTCATGGGGAGTCTGTGTGTATTTTGGAGAATTTTCTGGAGGGGAAGTGTATTATCCAAATCAAAATATAGAGATATCAGTTCAACCTGGTGACTTGGTTATTCATGGAGCATTAAAAAGCCATGAGCACGGCGTAAGGCCAGTAAAGAGCGGGGTGCGGTATGTCTTTTCTAATTTCTCTTTGAAGTCAGAAAAAAATCCAGGATCTTTTTATAATTATGGAACAAAAGAGCATGAAGAAAGGCAGAAAAATATTAGTAAGTGGATGACACCTTTAAAAATTAATTTAAAATCCATTATTTTACCATATCTAGAAAAATACTCTTAACTATGAAAAATAAAATTATAGAAGTGATAGATGAATCAAATTTTATAATTCATCAAGATGAGGTTATTAAACCAACAGCGCTTGGTATTTTAACAAATAAAATTGTAGAGATACCTAATTTTGTAGATAAAAATGTTATTCCTAAAATGATAAAATTTTTTGAAGAATGTGATATTCGCTGGGGTGATATTGCGTTCTATGGTTCTTCTGGTAAAGCAATTGTAACTGACGCGGCAACTATGGAAAAATTTGATCTTCCGGAAAACTTTTTTGAAGATTTAAAATTAAAATTTCAAGAAGCTGTAGAGAAAGTTTTTGAAAGAAAAGTAAAGCCCAACACTTCCCATGCACAAAAATGGGATGTCGGCGGATTTGCCAACCCGCACTCAGATAACTCTGATTACAATGGAAATCCAAATGCCTTTGAGATAAATAAGTATGTTGGAATATTTTATTTAAATGACGATTATGAAGGCGGGGAGTTGTATTTCTGTGATAAGAGTAATTCACTCAAGCCGTATCTGTCATTTAAGCCAAATGCTCTTTCTTACTATGTTTTCCCAGGCGGAGTGGAGAACATACATGGAGTAAGTGAAATAACAAAGGGTGTTAGATATACAATGGTTGCATTTTGGGATTATGCAGAGGCTGAATACAGTCAACAGACTATTAATAAATGGAAGGAAGAAGAGAAGAACATAAGACAAGAACAGGCAAAGCAACAATTGGAGTGGGCAAAAGGAAACAGGAATGCATGATAAAAACATTTTTCATGATAAGATTTTTTATTTTAAAAATATCTTTTCTAACTCTTTGGATTTAATTAATTTAATAGAGAATACTGATCACTTAATAAAATCAAATGAAGCTATATCCAAGTGGCATACTTGGGAAGCGTCTGGTGATGGTAATTATATCTTTGGCAAAAAAAAACAATCAAATCGCTATTGCCTAAATGAAAGCCAAGAAGACATCAAATATATTTATAATAAAATTTATTGGCTATTTGATGAATATTTTAAAATTTATCAAAACAGCGTTAAAAAAAACATAGGGGCATTTGGTGAATTTGGAATAGGGAAATACCACACCGGAAGCACAATGGGGCGACATGTTGATGTGGACCCGACTAGGAAAGACTTTAAAGAAACAGTTTCTGGCATTCTCTATTTAAATGACGATTATGAAGGCGGAGAAATTTTCTTTGAAGACCAACAACTTCTGATAAAACCTCAATCCGGCAGTATGATTATCTTTCCGTCAGATCCTCCCTTCTTTCATGAATCAAAAATTGTACAACAGGGGGTAAAATATATATGTACAGCCTTCTGCTCAACATAGAGTATTTGTTTAAGAATAAAATGTATATTATAATTATGTGGTGAAAAAACTAATTTTAATCCTATCTTTAATATTGGTTAGTTGTGGTTATCAAGGCAGTTATCGCTATAAATGTCAAGATCCGGCTAAATGGGAGAACGAAGAATGCAATCCTCCAAAATGCACGGCTTCTGGGCAGTGTACAAAAGATATTTTAGGTTACGATCCGCTAGAGGTGCAACCATGAATAAAAGATATACACCCGATGATCTTGATGCTCGTCTTAAATTTGTTATTGGCTGTATTCTTGGCGGTGTTCTTTTAATAACAACTATTGGGGTGCTATACGCTCTTGTTTTCGTTGCTCAACCCATCGGTGCTCAGGCTGAGAACGATAAAATGTTTTTTACCGTCCTTTCTTCCGTTGCCACTTTTATAACCGGGACTTTGGCGGGATTAATGATTTCATCTAATAAAAGAGAATCCTCAGATTCAAAAGATGAGGTAGTTAATCATGAAAGTCTGGATTGATCAAGACCTGTGCACTGGAGATGGCCTTTGCGCAGAAATAGCCCCAAGCGTTTTTATGATGCATACGGACGGGCTTGCTTATGTGAAGAATGCAGAATGGCCCAACTTGTTTGGCCCAGATGGGAAAGGCGATGGTCCAAAACTGCAGATGACCCAAACCGCAGAGTTTCCTGACACTATCCTAGAAGATGTTATTGAAGCGGCAGAAGACTGCCCAGGGGAGTGTATTTTTATAGAGATGGAATAATGAAAAGAATTAACTTTCGCAAAGGCTGGTGGGTGGTAATCCCAGCGGCAATGACTAGTTTATTAATTCCATTCATAACATCTGTTCAAGCCGCCCCGGTTCCTGGCCTTGCTGTAACCGTCTACAACAACTACGGATACAACGGTTCTCCGCCACTGCCTGCTGTGTCTGGCAGACCAGTCCAATGCACGACTACTTACGATGTCATTGACCAAAACTTTGGTGGCAACATTTGTGGACTTTATGACGATTACATAGTTAAGTATGAAGGCTACATAACTTCTCCTACGACGCAGACGATTACTTTTTATCCATCGGCTGATGATGGCACAAAACTTTATATTGACGGAACCCTCATTGACAACAACTGGTTTGATAAAGGTGGTGGTGGAAACTTAAGCACACCTGTTTCGTTTACAGCAGGCGTACCAAAGCCAATTACTTTATGGTTCTATGAAAACGGCGGCGGCAACTGGGTTACTCTTGCTTGGAATCAAAGCGGTTCGTATCAAACAGTTCCTGCAGATGCCTTTACACAAAACGATGAAACTTCCTATACGACTACAACCAGCACAGTTCCGCCGACTACGACTCTTGCTCCGTATTTCAATGAAGTTCAAAACCTGACTGCCGTAGCAAACGAAGATGGCAGTGTCTTTCTGGATTGGGATGCGCCAGTAGCAAGCAACACCGCTCCATACATGTACGGCGTTTCTTTTTACGATTTGGTTGATGGTCAAGAGTCTGGCGGCTGGGGTGTCTGGACCTATGCAGTAAATACTTCTTACACATTAAGCACAGGAATGTTCAGTGGCAGTAACCCAGTCACAACTGGCTATGGCCCTGTTCGTTTCAAGATAAAGGCAGGCACAGGCCCATGTGTTGGCGAGGGCGCTGGTGATTGCTTGTATGGGCCCGAGGCAAGCGTTGATGCCACAGTTTTAGACCCATCTCCACCAACTACAACTACGAGTAGCACTACGACTACGACTGTTTCTCAAACAACTTCAACGTCTTCTTCAACGACCTCCACAACGACAATCCCTGAAACGACATCTTCAACCAGTACAACAACAACGACAACATTACCTCCAGAGACTACTACAACAACCGTTTATGTGCCATCGGTAACTACAACCACCGAGCCAGAAATAGAGCCAGAGCCAATTGAAACAGAGCCAATTGAGACTGAACCTGTTGAAACAGAACCCGTTGAGACTGATCCTATTGAAACAGAACCTATTGAAACAGAACCTGTTGAAACAGAGCCGATTGAAACAGAGCCGATTGAGGAACCAGAAGTGGAATTACCAGAAGTAATCATATCTCCTGAAGAGACAGTAACGCCAGAAAATTTTGAAACAATTATTGATAGCATAACAGATGGGGATATTGAATCTGAAGATATTGCTGAGTTTGTAGATAATCTTAGTGATGAGCAAATAGAAAATTTGTTTGAAGAATTAGATACGGAGCAAGCCGTTGAAGTATTAGAAGAATTAACAACTGAGCAATTAGTTGAAGTATTAGAAAATATATCTGTGGAAGTTATAGCCAATGCCATAAGTGATCTTTCTGATGATGTGATTAATGATGTCATTGACAATATTGAGCCAGATGCGCTGGCGGAGGTTATTGAAGAATTAAATGAGGAAGAAACCGCCACTCTTGTTGAGTCCATAGATTCCAAAGAAGGGTTGGAAAAAGTTGCTGAGGCTATATCTGATTCAGATGAGCCAATTGAAGCAACGGTGGCGACAGCGATTATTTTAAATGAAAGTTTTGATGAAGTCTCTACTGAAACAGCAGCAGCCGTTTTTGAAAACATTGATGCTGGTTCTTTCTCAGAGGAACAAAAAGATGAAATATCTGAAGCTCTAACCGAAGCCCCAGAAGAAATTAAAGAGGTCTTTGAAGAAGAAATTAATATCTATGGAGATGGATTTGATGAGTACACACCAGTTGGATCAGTAATTGATGTTGGAACAAGAAAGACAGTTGTTGCTGCAGTCGCTGCATTGACTGCAACAATTGCCGTTGCAGGAGCATCGCCAGCACCAAGTGCCCCATCAGGAGGCTCTCCATCGGGCTCAGGAGGCTCAGGAAGCTCTTCTAATAGCAGTTCTGGTGGAGAAGCCCGCTCACGCAAAGAAGAAGAATCTGGAGAGCCAGCGGGTGAGATTGCCGGTCCAGAAGGTGGCGATGATAACAATTATGCACATAATAGCATTTTCAAGTATTATATAAAGGAGGGAATTGAAATGAAGAAATTTAACTGGTTTGGTTTTAGTAAAAAACTTTGGGATATAACAGCGGGACTAGCCTTTACATTGGCTGGCAGCTTTGTTGTCTACATCACATTGTCTGGCACAACTCAAAGACTTGCCGGGATTGCTACATTAATTGCCCTATTTGTTCACTATCTAAATGAAATTTTAAAGAATGACACGGAGTAGTCAATGGTGTATAATTATCTCATGCCCATTAGGGCAAGGAGGTGATCCATGTCTACTAAGTCACAAAACTTAGATCAAGCAGTAAAAGGCGGTGCACTCGGAGTTTGGGTGTATCTAGCCGCTAAACAGAATTTAGATACAGAGGTTATTGCGGTCCTAACACCAGCAATTGCTTATGCTCTTGCGTGGTTATCAACAAAAATTGGCGACCCAAC
>SXGQ01713552.1_pt1 | contig 26838 bp, 35 predicted proteins | sample 3178371 | NCBI WGS metagenome assembly SXGQ01 (sample SAMN11356859, study PRJNA531348) | freshwater metagenome | isolation source: freshwater sample F1-20 | place: China: Fuxian Lake, Yuxi | collected 2017-12-25 | reverse complement strand
TGGTTGTAACCGTTGCCACAAGAGGCAGGGCTACTGTAAAGAAATTTTGCATTAACTCCGATTGAACTCTACATCCTAATAGAGAAACCGCACATCCCCTTTCTCAAGGGGGAATCTCCTAGGCTCTGATTGACACTTCAATGACTCATAGCGAAAAACCCACCATTAAAGTGGGTTTGTTCATAATAAGTTAATATTTAGGTTTTGTCAAGGTGCCAGTTCAAGAAGTGTCTTGCTAAATACAAATATAGTTTACCCAACTCGATCAATGAAAAGATTAACACTGATCTTTTCGTTATTCTTTACTACTCCTGTCTTCGCAGGTGAAATTACACACAAAATCGTTGATTCTGTTCAATTAAGCGTTCAGGGTGCAGCGGTTCAATCAACTAGAGTCGGTGGTCAGTATGCCGTCTCTGGGACAAATATCAACGTAACAACTCTTGGTGGAGTTGGTTCCGCTGGTTCTTATGCTATTAACACTAATGGTTCAGCATTTTCTTTCAGTGAATCCTCAATCACTGCTGATACAATTGTCACCTCTCAGTCGGCAGCTTCTGGAACAATTGCTGCTCCCAACCTTTATAGCGACTCTACTACTCAGTTAGGTGGTTCGGCAGGTTCTCTTGCAGGAACTCTGAGTCCTACTAGTGTTCCTACCATCACTGCTGGTGGTCCTGGAAGCACTGGCACAGCACAAAGAACCGTTGAGTTAAGCGTATTCAAGTGAGAAACATAACTCCCGTTTTGCTGCTTGCAACGGGACTTATATCTCCTTGTTTTGCAGCACCTGTCACTCCTAATTTTACGAGTGGCACAATTAATTCGCAAACTACAACTCGCACTGAGGTAGTTGAATCAATTCGTCAAATAGATTATACCACTGGCACATCTTACACAGTGACTGGCACCAACATTAACATACCTGGAACCCCTGCACCCGGGGCAAATTATACTATCATCAATCAAGGTGCTCCCTTTCAGTTTAGTGAGACTTATATGACTCCTGGAATTGCAAGAGAGACATGGACAGAACGAACTACTATACAAGATTCTGTAACAAATTCTATATCAGTCTTTACACAGTAATCTTTGCTGGTTCAGCACTAGCTCAACAAGCACCATCCAATACTAATATAGCAGGACCCTCAGCATCTGCAACTGGAAGTGTAACCAATCAGGCAGTTCAGGTGTTGCAGGGTCCTTTTGCCCTGAATACTTATGGTTCCGGTGTTTCCTGTCAAGGGCCAACATTAAACTTACAAACCTTTGGATATAATGGTTTGAATTTCAATAATGATCCAGAAACATATCAAACTGGTTCACTTAATGCAGGTATATCTGCTGGATTCTCAGTGCCTCTTGATGGGTCGTTTCAGGAACTCTGTAAGGCAAGAGTCAGAACTGAAATAACCAGGCAGCAGGCAGAAGCAGACAAGGCACGACTTGATTTTGAATTAGTTCGTCTGTTGAAGTGTGGTGAGGCAATCAAGTCTGGTATTTCATTTCATCCAGATAGTCCTTATGCAAAAATATGTGCTGACGTAGTTGTTAAGTATCCAAGAGTTCAGGATGTAGTCAATGGAAATACAATCAATAAAGTCAGCGTCCGTAAGAATTAACGCCCCTCAAATTATTCCTACGATAGAACCTCCTGTTACTCAAAGAACAGAACGTTCTGTAGTGCATGGACTTACATTACCAATTGTAGATATTCCAAATCCAACTCTTAACTATCCAGTAATTGATGTTCCGACTCAAGAAGAGTTTGATGCTGCAGTCGGAGCAGAACAAAAGAAACAGGAAGAAGCACAAGAAGATAAGACCAGAGGACTTCCTGATAGTAAACCTATACTACCACAAGTTCAGATTCCTCAAGAATCCATACAAGACAAAATCATCAAAGAAACCAATACAGAAAACACTAATTTAGGAGTTCCTGTCATTGAAGTTCCAATTATCGGAGAAGTCCCTGTCCCGCCTAAAGAGCAAGTTATTCTTGCTGGGACTACTGCTACTGCCTCCGTTGCTGCGGCTCTTGTTGGGAAATCTCTGGTGGAATGGATGGTAGGTAAAATGAAACCTATTGTGCAACAGATATTCGTAAGGGGTAAGAAACTCTTGAGTAGAGACCTTACCCCATATGAAACTCAAATATACTTTGCCTTTGAGAAAAGTCAGTCTCTGAAGAAAGTTAATAAGTTACTTAAGAAAGAACAGAAAAAAGACAAACAAAGACAATACAAAGAGTTTCACGAGAAGTGATTACTTCTTACGCTTAGCATCCAGTTCAGCAAAGTTCTTCTGCTTGGTTCCACCATCATACGACCAGGCATAACCCTCAACAATCATCTGGTCGTTGAGTGATGTTGGTTCATTATTGATAAACAAATGCCCGATGATACGACCATACTTCTCTGTGCTATCTGGAAGTTCAGTCTTGATAAGAATATCTTTAGCGAATTGTAATCTATTTTTTAACCACTCTTTTGATTCAAGTCCGAGTTTCTTCTCGTTCGCATCTGAAGTCCTCGATTCAGGCGTATCAACACCTGCAAGACGAATTCGCTTAGTAAGGGAAATATCAAAACCCAAATCAATATCAGCGTCAATAGTGTCCCCATCGACTACCTTATGGATTGAGCGTATACGATATATGTATGGGTCTTTATTATCCATCAGAAAGGAAACTTAATACTCCCAGTATTTAGTTTAGGAATAGGAAGATTCTCAAAAACTTTATTGACTTGTTTTTCTACAACCTTACCAACAAACTCTTCTGGATTGTCTAGAATTTTCTGCGCTTTTTGGTAAGTGATGTATGCCCCTACACCAATCGCGGCACTAATGCTCAGACTCGTCAGGGACAGTATCAGACTTAGGTGTTTCATCTTTCATTTCCTCAAATGCTAATCGTAGTATGTAGTAAATTATATACGCTACAAAAATTAAACCCGATCCAAGAATTATTATTACACCCCAAGGAAAGTCTTCAGGCATCAATATTTACCCTCTACACAATAGTCTGATTTTTTATTGGGTGTATATTCTTTATATCCTTCTTGTGGTTTCATCCATCCACAACCAATCAACCATTCCATTGTCATAGGTGTCGGTCTCATTTGTTCCCACAGTGGACCCTTGGCACACATTTCTAGTTTCTGTGCTGTAGTATTTGATTGTTCTTCAGCCCAGTTTGCATCTGCTTCCCATGGCACTGCACGACTCATGCCCATGCTCTCATAAGCAAGTTTGGTATTCTTCATCACCCAAGCAGGAATCTCTGAGTCTTGATGAACTTGTGCCATAAAAGAGGTTTTCAATCCACCACCCATACAATCCTGAACGACATGCCATCCTTCGTGACGCATTGTTCCTAAGAACTCTCTAGGATCTTGGAGGAGAGATTCGTTTACATAAAACCTATTATATTCTGGTTTATACAAACCGATAGTTCTTGGTGTGAAATATCTTGGGGGAGCAATATAAACGGGAACTCCAAGTTTATCAAGTCCAGCAAGAATCTTTTGTATTTCCTCCCTGAACGCATCAAATTCTTTTCCTTTAATCAGTGCAGAATCTGCAGTGAGTTTTTCTACACCCTCGGTGCATTCCAATAAAATCATACAACCCATCGCTGCCAAACTATATGGAGCAACAGTGGGTTGTTTCTTTGGTATTGTTGTAGCAGATAACGGAGTAATCAAGGTCAATGATAATCCGATTGCTGTAAGGAATTTTTTCATTCTTATGTTCCCGATCCAGCTATTGTATTCCAACTAGTAGCACCACGAACCTGCATACCCACACCCGTTACATAAACTACCATACCAGCAGTCGGTGTAGGAATAGCACTATCTCTTTCTGCGGTGTCAGTATATACTGTTAATATTAGTGGAACATTTTGAATCAGAACTTTATTATTATAAACTACTAAATTATTATATCCACCAGCACCTATATTAATACCTGCTGAACTAAGAGCACTGATGTTTTCTACAGTAAGATTCACGCTTGTAATGCTAGGTATGTTTGCTTGAGATACTTGCAGAAGACTTGTTGATGCTATACCAACATATTGTCCACCAGGCGTAGAACCATCGGAGATTCTTAATGTGGGTGTAGGAGAATCTGGATCATAAAAAACTTCACCCTCGTTACCAACAAAAGACTCAGCGGTTGTTCCACCAAGTTTTTCTACAAGAAGGCGATGAGTAGTATTGGGGATAGACATTTTTTAAATATTTTTTATTATTTAGAATTCAAAGGGGGGGGGTTCATTCATCCCACCATCCTTCTTCTTTATGTATCCAGACTTTTAGGTCTTTTACATACTTTCTTAATATTTCTGCTTGAGAAAGGTGCCACTCATCACCTGTCTTGAGATGCTGTCGCATATGTTCATCGACAGCATCCAGACACTTCTTAATTATCGGGTTCCAGGGTTCCCGAATCGGAGTGTTCCATTCTCTTGGCATAATGCCTCACTTTTTCTTACCACCATTTTTCGCCTTGTTTGCATTCGCATTGCCAGAGTTCTGCTTTTTATTGTTGGCAGAACCTGCTCCACCAGAACCTTTTTTACCTTTGTTTGCGGACTTTGCCATCAAACTCCACCTGTGCGGGGTTGAACTTGTCCTTCTAGAACTTCAACTCTTTCTTCAAGAGATACAGTTGCTTCAGGAGCAGGTGGTTCTGGTGGTGCTTCTACAACTTCTTCTCTGCGTGGCTCTTCTTTCTTCTCATCATCCTCACCACCTTTCTTCATCGTGTTAATACCAAATGTGGCAGCGGATGCTGTGAAGACTGTAGCAATAAAGGTAGGATCCATCTTGGATAGCATACCAGCATAGCTAGCGGTTAGGAGAGCAGCAGACCAACTCAAAATCGAAATACGAATAATCTGTCCCATACATTTTTCTTTCTTGGTGTTTTCCATCAGTCCGTGTGATGATGTCTGTCTTATTTAGTTGAAGATATATTTAATTCCAACTCCAAATTTTCCATTTTCAAAATCATCAGCAGCAGTAATATACTCACCAAATAATTTTATATTTTGACCGCCAGTTTCACCACCCAATATCACAATTGGATTATTCATTTTAGTTCTAGTGCTGTCCCATCCTTGATGGTGAACAGACATCCCAGCATAAAGATTAGAACTTTTATCCACTGGTAAAAGAAACTTAACTCCTGCGTGATTGAATCCAAGACCATCATCTTTTTCTTGAACACTACTTTGATGCTCGACAAATAATCTCACATTCTTATGAATATCATATTGAATTCCAAATACACCTATAGGTTCTTGAAGGTTGATTTGTTTTTTTGTTGTTTTGACATTTTCACTTCCTTGCCACATAGGGTCTGCTGGATTTGGACTTCCAGTAAACCCTATGTAAGATTGTAAAGGAGTCAATATTCCTATTAAAGGAGTAATAAGTGTAATGGCAATCGCTGCTGGGGTAATTCCGATTTCCATAAGAACAGTGTGAATTTTTAAATTATAAACTCACAAATTAAAAGTTAAATTAAGAAGTTAAAATCTAAATTTAACCTTGCCAGCAACAGAATTGTTGGTGACTCCATTATTTACACCATGAGATGCTTCTACAATTAACAATTCTTTATAATCAAGAGAAGCATTTACTCCATAAGAGTTATCAGTTGCATACGCACCATCAACACTTATGCCAAAAAGATTGTGTTTCTTGCCACCAAAACGTGCTTCTAACTTAAGACCTGCTTCACCAACATGTGTTGTATTATCAACTGCTTCAACTGTTCTTGCAGACTGAACTGAACCAGTTTCAGTATAAGCACTTCTCTTTACATTTTGAACAGTATATCCAACAAATGGTTTGATATTCTTGGAGAGATGCCAGTAGAGTCTGTTTGCAACCCACCATTCATTACCAGTTGTGGTTCCTTTATTATAAAAGACTCCAGCAACACTTCTACCATATCTATAGTTACTGTCAGCAATTGCAGCGTTTGTGTTTAATGTAAATGTGTTACCATGGAATGTGTTGAAGATTCCATAATGATTTTTCTTTTGATGTGACTTGGAATCAACACCATCAAGAACTACATTAACTTGATTATATTGGAAACCAACGGTCCAACCTTTTGATAAATCTAACTCAAGTCCACCACCAAAGACTTTAGAATCTGCGGTATATCCATCAGCATTATAGGACTGAACAAAACGATTATTCTCAAATACTCTCAATTTCTGTTTAGTTCTGGTTGGTTCATGATTTAAAAGTCCATTAATACCATCGTTAATACCATCAAGAACTTCTAGTTGATCTATACGACCATAAAAATCAGCGTAATCGTGAGAAGTCGCAACAGAGTTTGTGTAAGTATAAGTTGTAACAGGAGTTCCATTACTTGTTGTGGAAGTTCCGTCAGAATAGGTGGTGGTAGTTACAGGGGTCGTAACTGTGGTTGTTACATAAGGAGTTGTAACATTTGTAGTGGTGTGACGATTGATTCTTTGTCTTCCACCAGATTCTGTTGGAGTGTGCTCAGCAAGACTTACAGTTACGACGGGAAGTGTTGTGGACTGGGCAGTGGATGAAGATACATTATTAACTGTGCTTGTGCCCGTAACTGTTGGTCCAGAAGGTGTTGGAGCAGAAGCAGAACCTACATCAGTAACTGTGAATGAAGAAGAAGTTGCCCCACCAGCACCACCAGAGACAGCACCAGAAGCAGCAGCAAATGCAGATGGTCCAAAAATGTAAGCATATTGGATATTTACAATGTCTCCGATACTAATACCAGAAAACATAAATCCAAGACCGATGGTATGGTCTCCAGTTGGTCCACCATTTGTTCCGTTATAATAGTCTTCTGGATTTGTAGACCATCCAGCACTAATACCAGAGTTCACACCACTTGCTTGTGCGGTGAATAAACCTAGAGCATACTTAGAAACTAATGCTTCTGAAAGAACTACATTAGTTACAGGAACACCACCAGCATATCCTCTGGTATTATCTGTTCTAGAACTATCGCCAGCAGCAGCACGGGCATCAGGGTCAGTAAAGCGTCCAAAGTAAAGTGTAGGAACATTTGCCTTGAACTCTAAACGAGTATTGATATCAACAAACTGTTGACTATCATTGAAACGATAGTCGTGCTCAATATCAAACTCTGTTACGGAACCAGACCATACGGCACGGTTATCAAAAGTAACACCACGATATAAAACTCCAGAATAATCAACCAGAGTTCCAGTAATCTGTGCTCCTCCTACATTATTATTGTTATTATAGTAATTGAAGAGAACGGTTGAACCATCTTTACCTCTTACAGTGAAACCTTCAAATGGATTTCCTGGTGTAAGATAATCGTAAGATGGATTGAATGTTGCGGTTCCAGTGGAGTCGTATTGAATACCTGGAGAAGTTGCTCCACCAGAACCGACAGTTCCAGCGTCATTGACTCCAATCTTTACATAATTTCCTTCTAAAGTAAGGGGTGCGGCATATGAAGCAGATCCCATCAATAAGACAGACGCTGCCGCCAACGCCTTTTGCGTTAGGGTGGACATAGAAAAACAGTGAGTTGGTGGTTTGAGATTCTCTTGAACCTACAAATCACAACTCACTGTAGTGGTGGAGTTGCGTTTCAACTCAACGGTTGAAACTATTTAGTCATCCCTTCTTCCAGGATTCACCTTCTGCCTTTCTTCTACGTGCTAACCCTGCTTCTACATTTGAACCAGGATTGCGATAGAGGAATAAAGCATCAGGAACTAAATCCCATTCTTTATTCTTCAGGCGTTTAGTAATAGTATTAAAGTTATCGCCACCGTAGAAACCAGCACCGAGATTATAAGCAAAGCTGAGCAGAGCTCCTCTTTTCCCATCTGACATTTCTCCCCAAAAAGGTATTTTACGAAGTGCAGGAAGAAACTCTTTTTTACACTGCTCAATGAGAAGTGCATCTGCTTCTGCCTGTGTTAGTGTATCACCCATTTTAAATGGTGAACCATCGTTCTTACGGGTGGATCCCCAACCAATAGTGATTGGTAGTCCACCAGTGAGAGGATCTGGATATGCCTTCAGATGGCATCCTTCAAACTCTTTGATTAACTTGATGCCCATCTGTGGGACATCATCACAACCTGTTACAGGAGCTGCAGCAGCAGGGATTGCTGGTGCAGCACTAGTCTTTTTTCCGCGATAAATCTCCGCCCAGTCTACGTTGTCCTCAAGGAACTTGACTGGGAGATTATCTTCTAACCATTGAACTGCTTTAACATGATTTGGATTTCTTTCATCATAGAACTGAAAGAAGTTGTGTAAATCGATACGTGCCATTGATGTCTCCTATTAAAAAACTGAATATACAGAAACTCCAGCAGGAGTAGGATCAGGTTTAACTATTGGTAGTCTATTAGTTGGACAAGATGGAAAACCTGGACAAACTCTAGGTAGTCTATTAGTTGGACAAGTTCCTTCTTTTCCAGTTACACACCCACCAAATTGTGGAGGATTAATTGGTTGAGGTCCATTATAATACTGAGCAGCTGCTGATCCAATAAATCCAAAAGAAACTAATGATGTGGGTAATATAATTTTTAAAAAATCAATTGTTTTAATTTTTACCATTGTTGCCTCCGAAGTATTTTTGATAAAGTTGATTTGCTTCTACGTGTTTACCGTGATTTGTCAGATCTTTAATACGTTGTAAGATCTTTCTCTTAAAATTAATCGAAAATTCTTCCCCATCCATCGTTTCCTCCTGGACACCAGCGGTGCTTGAGAACTGCTTTGGTGTAAATGGTCTTCTTACCATTTGTTACTGGACCAGTGTAATTATCATTCAGTGAACCATATGGATCATTTACAAAATATCCTTTTCCGTCTGGGGTTTTACCGATGACTACACACATGTGGCCACCAGTAGGAGCAGATAGAGAACCGCGATGCAGGATACCAATAACAACAGGTTTCCCAGCATCAAGACTCTTATCAATGTCAGCAAAAGAAAGATTATAACTAAAGTGAGACTTAACTCCATAACCTGCAAGTACTTTTGTTTGTACCGCATGGTCTGTAGTATCGCCAATCGCAAATACTTTCTTAACATACTCATCGTCGCCTTTAATTGAACCTGGCTTAAGGAACGCAAGGCACATGGCACATGAAGAACTATTGCAAGTTCTATGTGCATCTCTGTAGTTATCTACTTGGTTAAAGTATGGAACTGCTAGAACCTCTGGTGTGGGTGGTTTAGTTCTGAACATTCCAATCCAATCAGTTTCTGCATCATCCAGAAACTCAGCAGGCAGGTTATCTTCTAACCATTGAACTGCTGCTACGTGATTTGAATTCTTTTCGTCGTAAAACTTGAAAAAGTTATGAAGATCAAGTGTCATGTTCTTCTCCTATGTACTCTAATGAAAATACGTCATGCTCTGGAATATCTGGATTCAACCATTCACTAAATTCAGATTGAATCGCATGGGCATCTTCAATATTTTTTTCTTCACATAGGAAATGCATACGGTCAATTGCCCAATCATGTGATTGTTTCAGAGTCTTTTCCAAAGTTTCCATAATCTTTTCGCATGTAGCGGCCTAGAATATTACTATTGTAATACGCAGGCGTTCCATCGTCAAGAGACTCGATCAACACATTATTTAGGAAAAGCTGTTTGGTTTCTTCGTAGTTACATTGTCCTTTGGTTGTATGGAGGCTAAGTATTCTTCTGTCGCAGGATGCTTTTCCCCAAATGTCAATGTCTGCTTTAAGTTCTGGACAGGATCCATAATACTTTTTCCAATCAGACTCTGCTTTAACTCTTCTGCTTTTTCCTTTCGGTTTGCGGAAACTCCACAGATATTTCCTACCAAGATATTTACGACCAGTTGGACGGCAATGTATAAGATATACAAAGCCAAAATAATCTTGAATATGATCAGAATCAAATACTCCCCCATTGTAGAGCCAGGGGTTTTCATAACTCATACTTAAAGTCTTTATGAGCTATTATTTATCCTTCAACCGTAGCAAAGCGATTCTAGCAATAAAAAAGAGGGTTGTCAACCCTCTGAGAATTATGTTAAAATAAAATCAATTCTTACTTACATAATACTCAACAATATCATCCCATGAGTACTTTGAGAGATCGTGTCCTTCATCTAGAAGACCGTCAACCCACTCAGAAACCTCCTCAGCAAGCAGATAGTCCTCATACTCTTCCATAACGGCACGAACAGCAGAAGCGTCCATCTCAAGCATGATGTAGTGTGCCTCTTCAATTGTGTCTGCATGACCACCACTCATCAAATACTCAAGCAGAACTTCATATGGTTCGTATGATTCTTTCATAGAAGATGCTGCTTTTTCCATTTCTTTCTTTCTTCTTGCAGCATCTCTTTCTTGCTGTGCTTTTAATGCTTGGTCAACATCTTTAGTATCAATTTTTCCAGGACCTTCTGGACCACCCATCAATTCTCCTTGACGCTGTAAAGATCTATTGGACATTTTACGAAGTTCTTCAGCATCCTTTTCCATTTGACTTTGACCAGTGCCTTTTTGAGTGCCATCTGGTTTTAATCTCTTAGCGAGTTCTGGATTTGCTTTTGCCCATGCTGCCATATCCTTTTCTTTATCACCTGTTTGTTTAGAAGCAGCAGGTGCTGGTTTTGGTTTTCCTGAACCAACACCATTTCCTGAAGGAGCTGGTGTTGGTTTTGGTGTTGTAGGTGGTTTTGGTGCTGTAGGTGGTTTTGTATCTGCTGGTTTTGGTGATTCGGTTGGTTTTGCACCAGCACCTGCCATCTTTGCCCCAACATATCCACCAGCTGCTCCTAATCCAAAGATTCCAGCACCTTTTGCAACCTTTTGAGCAGTTGGTCCAGTTAATGCCGCTTTTGCTTTTGAAGCAACATCTTTTACTTTACCAACTGCTTTAGAGACGAGTGCCTTTCCTTTATCAATGAGACCTGGTGCTCTTGGACCTTGTAACTTTGTAGCAGTATATCCTGGACCTCTTCCAAATAAAGTTTTAAGAGCGGCTTTTCCTAAAGTAGCAGCTGCCTTCAATCTATTTTCTAGTAGTTCTAATTGCTCTTCAATATACTCTTCAGAAACTGTGCTTTCTGTAAGAATACTTTCATCAAAACTTAAATATTTTTCGATGATTGCTTCTTCTGAAGAATCTGCAAGAAATCCAATAATACCATCTGCACTGTATCCCTCACAGACCATCATTGATGAAATAGTAGAAATGATATCTTCTACTAACTCAGTTGCTTCTGCATCATGATATTGAGAATCTTCATTCAAAAAATCCTGCTGTTGAACATTGATTTCTTCATACAAATATCCAACACTAGTGATGAAATCTTGCGAAATTCTAGACATGGTTATAATTTTAATACCTTTATATAAAGGTATTTATAAAAATCAACCGCCAGGCTTCATCTTAACGCCTAATGCTTTTTGACGAGCAACATCAGATTGTCTTGCAGTGGCAAGTTTCTTAGCAGCAGCGGCAGCATCAGATTGCTTGTATGCACCAGCAAAAAGTGATCTTCCAATTCTTTCTAATGGATTTGAAGATGTTTGTGCAAGAGATGAGGGATTTTGACCTCTCTTGTAAACTGCTTTACCACCTTTATATGCAAGATATCCGACATCTTGCTTTCCTGTTTTTGGATCAGTTACAACAGAGGTTTTACCAAGTTTAACCGTTCTCTGTTGTGATCCAGAACCAGTGGTCATGGTGCCTTTTTTAGTATCAAAGGTTGTTTTTCCACCAATTCCAGTAAGAGCACCGCCTGCTTGTGCTTTACGAGTTGCAGTTGCCATTGCTTTTCTTTGAGCAGCGTTAGCACCAGCAGCAACATCAAATGCCTTAGATGCTGCAACTGATCCCGCTGTTGCACCACCAATTGTTCCTACAGGTCCAGCAACACTCCCTGCAGCACCACCTAAAGCACCACCAGCAGCAGTTACTGCACCTTTAGCAAGTGATCTAACCCATCCAGAACCTTTTGATCTTTCATCTGCAACATCAAGTGCAGCAGCAGCGGGTCCAAGAAGTTTTCCACCAACTCTTAATGCCTTTCCAGCAGCAGCAGGGACTTTAATTTTTGGTCCTACAGGTGGTTTACCTACTGGTGGTTTTACTGTAGTTGTTGTAGTTTTTGCAGCAGGAAGTGCCTTTGGTTTTGGAGTTACATCCGTTACAGAAACTGGTTTAATTTCTGGAGTTTTTGCCAGAGTTGAAGTAGATGTTTTTGCTAGTGCTCCACCTTTTGCAGTTTGTCCTGCAGCAGGTAAAGCAGGTTTTGAAGATGTCCCTCCAGCAGGAGCAAGAGTTCTTCCTGGAAGAGTGCTTGAAGGTCCTTCTTTTGGAAGTCCCATTTGTGGTTGAGGTTTTTTAGGAAACTGATTCCATGGATCCTTTACAGAAGTTTTTGGTTTTGATGTTGCGGGACTTGCTACTGTGCTTTTTTTAAATTGAAGGTCTGGTCTTGCCGCTGCTCCAGATGGTTGTCTTGCTGCTGCTCTCTTTGCTTTTTCTGCTTCTTTAGCATCAATTTGTGCTTTTACTTCTTCAGGAGTAGGTCCACCAGTTCTTCTTCGTGCTGGTCTACCTGCAGGTTCTTCATTCAAATATGACTCTTGCAAAAATTGACTAAAAGACTTCATTTTCTTTCTTACTTTTTTAGTTATTTATAAAAAAAGAGGGTTGGTGAGACCCTCTAGTGTGCCAGTTTGGGAAGTGGTTTAAAATTATTTGACGGTACGAGAAACTAATGGTTTTCTTTGTGAAGCGGGTTCACTCTTTACAACACCTCTACTACCTAAAAAACTACTAATAGCTTGCCCTGCTTGTCTTATAAGTCTGTCTCCTGCTGGTTCTTTTCCAGTAGCAGTCATGCTTACAGTTCTTTGCCCTGGTTGTGGAACATTAGCACGAATAGCAGCAGTACCCTCAACAATACTTTGTCTCCACTCATCGCTCATGTTTGCCATAATCACTGCTGCGGCCTCTTCGGTTTCAGCATAACCTTCATCGATCAGATAACCTTTTACAATATCGAAAAGATCTAATGATTGGACTAGAGGAGTTGCAGGAGTTCCTCCTTGTGCCATGATTCTTTGCTGAGATGCTTTTCTCATCGCACGAAGTTCTGCTGCTTGTGCTGCAAGTGATGGTCTTGCAGGTTGAGTAGCAGGAGCACTAGATGGTTTGCTTAAATCAATACCTTGTCTAGCAAGTTGGAATCCAGTTGTTGCTGTAGATGCTGGTTTTGCAGGAGTCGCTGCTGGAGCAGGTTTTGCTGCTGTTGGTGTAGAAGGTCTTGCTGCAGGAGCAGCAGGTCTTGCAGGTGCTGCTGGTGCTGCAGGTGTTGGTCGCTGCATACTAGGAGGAGCATATCTTCCATATCCTCCAGTGCTCTGGAAAGTAGGTCTAACTCCACCAGGAGAAGAACCACTGCCTCTTCCACCTCTCATACCGCCACCAGCAGGATTGTATCCAGTTGGTGCTGGTCTTGGAGAAGATACAGGACGAGGAGCAGTTGCCTGTCCAGTGGTCATTGTTCTTCCCATTTCATTTAAATATTCTTCATACATATCTTCCCAAGTATACTCACTGAGGTCATGACCTTCTTCTACAAGTGAGTTTACCCAGTTTTCAAAGTCCTCTTGAACTTGCTCTTCGGTCAATTCAACCTCTTCTTGAGGAGCATAAAGAGAATTATATGCTTCGATCAAGTTCGCGGCATCGGTGCCAGTAATTCTAGACATTTTTTCTTTTATGATTTTTCTATAATTTTATTTATAAAAAAAGAGGGTCAATGACCCTCTATCCACTCTTTAGAGTAATCATAGTCCCCAAATAAGAACTCATCACACTCTGCTGCTTCTTGGTATGCGTTCAGGATTGCCTGTTCGCACCATTCGTCATAGTTGGAATCCTGAGAAAGTATCTTTGGTAACATCTTGTTTGATTCCTCCAACGATGTATGACTCAACTTCGGTTTCTTGTGGAGCAACTTGAAGACCTTTTGAAGAAATCCAATGCTCTGTCCAAGGAAGAGGGTTATTCTTCGCAGAAATATCATAGAGTGGTTTCAGTCCAATCGCCTTCATTCTACGGTTTGCAATCCATTCGACATACTGTTGTAACAGTTTGTCATTGAGACCAATCATAGAACCATCTTTGAACAGATACTCTGCCCAAAGTTTTTCCTGATCCACGGCATTCTCAAATGCCTTATAGAACCATTGCTCTTCTTCTTTGGCAATACGTGCCATCTCAGGGTCATCACCTTCCTTCCACTTATTCAGAATGTTCTGAGTGATGACCAGATGCTGGTTTTCATCACGGGCAATCAATGAGATGATCTTTGCACTTCCCTCCATAAGCTTGAGCTCGCCAAACGCAAAACTACAAGCGAAGCTGACGTAAAAGCGAATACCTTCAAGAATATTAACGTTTGCAACTGCTCTGAAAAGTTTTCGTTTGAGTTCATACCTTGCCTCTTGTGCGTAGGGAACTTGTTCCAAAGCGTGGACCCACTCACTTGAATTATCATACTGATGAGCACTGTTAATGAAATCATTATATGCCTGAGTAACACTCACGGCACGTTCCATGATGCGGTCTTCTCTAAGAATAGTATCAAAAACTTCAGATGGGTCTGAGTAAACATTCTTGATGATATAAGTGTATGAACGGGAATGGATCATCTCCATGAACTCCCATACTTTCATACATGCTTCCAGTTCAGGCAGTGAACAATATGGAGCAAACGCCATACCAGGACCACGACCCTGAACTGAGTCCAGCATCACCTGATACTTCAGGTTGCTAGTAAAAATATGCTTTTGCTCTGGGCGTAGCATATGATAGTCGCTACGATCTTTTTGAAGAGATACCTCTTCGGGTCTCCAGAAATAACCCAATTGCTGTGTTGTTAGTTTATCGAATATTGGATACTTGTAAGAATCATATCTTTGTATTCCAAGTGGTTGCCCAAAAAACATTGGTTGTTTTTTAGTGTCTACTTCATTGGAGTTAAACACGGTCATTGATTCGACCACTTTTTTGTCCTCCAAACCTGTCTTAAATCTTACAAGACTCACAATCTTCCTCCTCTGATTCTAGAATATCGGAAATTAAATTCTCAAGAGATTGACGGGTCTCTTCAACCTCATCATTCTTCATGTCGTGTGTGTTCTGATAGTAGCTGGTTTTCCAACCATACTTATATGTAGTCAAAAGGTCCTGTGCCATTACTGAAGTAGGAACTTCATTATCTGGGTAATTTTCTGGATTATAGGACCAGTTTCCAGAAATCGCTTGATCGAAGAATTTTTGCATAACAGCAACAATATGAATATACCCGCGATTGCTAGGCATATCCCACAGCAGCGTATAATTGTTCTTAAGTGTTTGATACTGGGGAACAATCTGCTTGAGTGGACCCTTCTTCGACTTCTTAATGGACAAGTATCCACGAGGTGGTTCGATTCCGTTGGTTGCATTTGACACAACGGAACTGCTCTCCGAAGGCATCTGTGCGGACAGTGTTGAGTTCCGAACCCCGTATTGTAATACTTGTGCTCTAAGACCTTCCCAATCATACTTCAATTCATTCGGAACGATTTCATCAACGTCTTTCTTGTAAGTATCTATAGGAAGAATACCTTGCCCATACTTAGTTCTATGCGAATATTCACACGCACCCTTTTCCTTAGCAAGATTAACTGTCGATTTGATCAAATAATACTGAAATGCTTCAGTAAGATCATGAACTAGTTTCCAAGCATTAGGATCATCGTAGTGTTCGCCATGCTTAGCGAGATAATGAGCGAGACCGATAAACCCTACCCCAAGAGAACGACGTGCCCTGGTGGCGATTTCTGCCGCTCTGACAGGATATCCCTGAAAATCAATGAGTTCATCCAAAGAACGGACTGAAAGATCACAGAGAGCTTCAAGATCTTCATTATCTCTAATTTTACCGACATTAATAGCACTAAGAATGCAGAGAGCAATTTCACCTTCAGTATCGTCAATATGCTGAAGAGGTTTAGTAGGCAGAGTGATTTCTTGACACAGGTTACTCATCTCAACTTTATCAATGAAAGAAGAGTGAGAATTACAATGGTCAATATTCATAATGTAGATACGACCAGTCTCAGCACGTTCCTTCAGGAGTGAAAGAAAGAGTTCTTGACCGCCAATAGTTTTTCTTGGAACAGACTCATCTCGTTCATAAACATTGTATAACTCATCAAATCCATCAGTGCCAAAAGCATCATACAAACCAGGAACGTCGTGTGGAGAGAAGAGTGAGATGTCTTCGTTGCGGATGAATCGTTCATAGAAGAGTTTAGAGATTTGGATACTATAGTCTAACTTACGAACACGATTATCTTCGGTTCCTTTGTTATTTTTCAATACTAAGATATCTTGGATTTCTTGGTGCCAGATTGGGAAGTGGACAGTCGCTGATCCACCTCGGATGCCATTTTGAGTGCAGCATCTGACAGTTGCTTCAAACTTTTTGAGAAATGGGACAACACCTGTGTGTTGCACTTCTCCACCTCTAATTTTAGAGTTGATGCCCCTAATGCGACCTGCGTTGATACCGATACCCGCCCTTTGTGCAACATATCTGCCAATAGCCATATCGCTAGTAAAGATACTATCGAGGGTGTCATCAACATCAACAAGGACACAGCTAGCGTATTGTCGAAGTGGTGTTCTAACTCCCGCCATGATGGGGGTCGGAATGTTGATTTTGTGCTTTGAGATTGCATCGTAGTACTTCCTAACGTAGTCTAAACGTGTTTCCTTAGGATACTTGGAGAAGATGGTCGCAGCAATCAAAAGATACATGAATTGTGGCGTTTCATAAAGTGCCCCACTGCTTCTGTCCTGCACGAGATACTTATCAACGACCTGGCGTAGACCTGCATAAGTGAACAGATAGTCACGACTATGATCAATGAACGACTCAAGTTTATCAAACTCTTCATCAGAATACAGTGACAGAATTTCTGAGTCATAGACACCTCTATCCACACAACGCTCTACGTGCTGCTTCACAGTGGGGCAGTCATAGATACGACCAAACAATTGCTTACGAAGGGCAAACAGCAGCAGGCGGGCAGCAACGAACTGATAGTTGGGGTGATCCAGATCAATCAGGTCAGAAGCAGAACGAATCAGAATTTCCTGAATCTCTGCAGTGGTAATACCATCATAAAACTGAATACCAGACTGCATCTCAACCTGTGATGCAGATACGTTTGCAAGGTCTTTACATGCCTCTTCCACCATGACGTGGAGTTTATTTAGATCAAGGGGTTCGGTTTTACCGTTTCTTTTGACGACTTTCGTTCCGTTGCTCATATTTTCTTCCAGTTGTTAAACTTAATTTTTGCTTCTAAACCTGAGTAGGTATTTGATTTTAACACATTCATAACATTAAGTCCAGTGAGCACCATATCATTGATATCTTTTTGCTCAATAGATGTTGGCCAGATAATTACCTTGTCTCCTCTGTTGATGGTTTTTGATATTCGGTTGACGATTTCTCGATTGCGAGGTTCGTTATCAAAAACGTAAATATAATTGCCCCAACCAAACGACCCAATATCAACGTCGGACCCACACATAGCAACAGCATTTTGGACAAACGTGGAGTCGAAGGGTCCTTCAACGATGTAAATGGGTTTCGAAGAATCCACTTGGTCAAGACCATAAATCTTCGGGGCATCATCAGAAAGCATCACGGTAATATATTTAACAGGGTTAGGACCTAGTGCTCTTCCTTGAAAACCAATCAGATTACTTTCAGTATCATACATTGGTATAATAATGCGACTCTCATCCCTACCTATAGTGTCAAACGTAACTTTTTGAGTATTTGTCCACTCTTTAAATTTGTGAGCAAAATAAAACTTTTCGGGATCAAGTCGTCTTTTTTCCAAATAGTTTTTTGCTATTTCTACTTCTGATGCTTTTGGTAAATCTAGTTTCTTTTTGAAGACTGGTTTGGCGAACTCAAACTTGGGTTCTTCTACAACAAAGTTTCTTCCAGTATGTCCTTCTTTAAACTTCTCCATCGTGTATTGCTTATACAATACGGTATCAATTTCTTTGAGAAAGTTATTAAAGGACATACTCGCACCACAATTGTGGCACTTGAAGTTAGTATTATTCTTCACAGGATATAAATATCCCCTCGTCTTGTTCTTGTTCTTCTGAGAATCCCCACAGATAGGACATCGGAAATTGTAGAGATCCGACTTGACTCTCTTAAATTTTTGAAGACGTGATGAAACGAGTCCAATATACTTGGAGTCAACAAAATCCATTATGAAAGATTACTTCGTTCTTTCTATTGTAGCAGGAGCAGGAGTAGGAGTCAAGAAAGATGTAATTGTTGGAAGCAGTCCAATAACAACAACTGCTACGGCAAGAACACCACCAATTTGCCATCTAAACTTGTAAAGATTATCTATTTTAACTTCTATATCTTCTACTTTCTTGCAAATATCACCATCATCTTTACTACATTGATCTAGACGCTCATCATGAACGGCGAGCATTTTGCAAATATTTTGATTCGTTTCACTCAAAGTCTGAATAGCAGTATCAACTTTATCAATGATCTGTTCGTGTGCTTTAAATCTTTCTTGCAAAACAGCTAATTGAATCTTTGAATCGTTGCTAAACATTTTAGGTCATCCATCTTTTACGAGAACCTTTTCCTCCATAAAGATATTTTTTATTTCTTCTGACCATTCCCATAACTTTATCATATCCATCCATTCTTCCTGGAGGAGTAGATGATCCTGTCAATCCACCAGTGCCTACAACATTTGCAATGGCACCTTCTTCTTTTAAAAATCTAATTGTTTGAATTAGTTTATCTAACTTATCCATTAAATTGATTGCAACTGTAAAAAGCAATTATTATCTTCTTCAATTTCATGAATCTGAGTTCTTGGATATTCAGGAAATCGATTCAGAAAAAGAAGAAAACTTTTTATGTAAGGCCAAAGATCTTTTTCTAAATTATAAAATAGTAAAGGAACAGCAGCATCATCAAATACATTAAAAAGAACAGTTAAATGATTTAAAATAAGATGAACTTTTAACTCACCTGTATTTTTATATCTTTTTAAAAGTCTTTTAATATATTTGATACGCTTCAAATCATCCTCAAAATCTTCTTTTGTTAAAGCTTGAGGATTATTATAGAATTTTATAGCGAATAACAAATAATTGTCATCATTCAATTCATCAAATCTCATAGATTAATTATTGTGCTGTAGGATATAAAATTCCGTCAGAACCTGTGGTAATTCCAGACATTGCAACAAGAGTTTCAGTTTTGACTCTTAAATTGCCATGATTATCAATATAAGTGGTTACACCAACCCAACCTTGATGAGAGAATCCTCTATAAGAAGATGGGACAAATGATGAATCAGTTGAAATTCCATAAACCTGACTATCTCTAGATAACCCAGTTCTTCTCTGATATACAGTATCATGAACTGTATATTTTGGAAGTTCACTAACATAGAAACTAGTTCCAGCAATTGCAGCTCCAGTTAAACCTCCGGTGGATCCAATTGTCAATTGTGTCGTGCTTGCAATTGCAACAATAACTGCATCACCAAAATATGTGCCGCCGCTACCTTTAATTCCAAAACGAATAACATCTCCAGTTTTCGCAGCACCAACTTGTCCAAAAGTTGTTCCAGATCCAGTTACAACTCTGGTTGAATAATCTAGGGATACGGTTCCACCTGAACCTACATTATCGTTTCTTCCCCAAAGAGACATGTTACTTACCTGTAAATTTCTTTATTATACTGATATTTATAAAAAAAGGAGACCTTATGTTTGGTCTCCTAATAATTCAGTTTCCAGGAGTTATATCCTTAGCACCCTTTGCTTTTAGTTGTCCTTGAACTTGTAAAAGAATGAGCGATAGAATACCGTTTGACTTAACTTTTGGGTTTGCTCCCAGTGCTTCCGAAATTGCAAACAAAACGGTTGCAATGAGTGCTTGATTAGCAAGACACCATGCTACTAAAGCGGACATAATAACCTCCGTGTGAAGAGTATCCTGTCCTATTTATTCAGGAGACACCATTATGATAGGATTTTTTGCTCCTCTATATCTTGCACCAATCTTTGCCAAACTTACTGCAGTTGGGACTGAGCGAGGATCCATTTTTTCATCCTTTTTAATATTCATCTTATCACCATCCTCAGATCCACATTCAGATCCTTCTTTCATTGCCTGTTTACGAATTGTAGCAAAATAAACTTTCTTACCTTGCTCCTCTCCATATTGCTTTTTCATGCTTGCCTTCATGCCAGAAGGATCATACTTTTTTTTTAACTTTTTTTCCTTTACTTTCTCAGATTGAGTCATCTTTTTTTCTTGTAACATTCCAAGAAATTTTGAATATCCAGTTTCGGAAATTACTTCTCCATTTAATTCAGTATGTGCTAATACAGTGTTTGATGGATTAACAACAACTTTATTTTTTACTTTTGGAGGAAGGATATCAATCTGATTAGGATTTGCATCTGGATTTGCATATTGTGAAGAATCTGTTTGTGGCAAATTTGCAGTCGCTGCAATTTCACCAATAAATTCTTCCTTTACATTTGAGGTATCCTTGCCATCAGGAACTCCACCTCTTTTACGCTGAATAGCATTGTGAACAGCACCACGATATTCTTTGGCACCACTTTCTACTTTACCATCACCGTCATAATCTTTCTTTGCCTGCCCACCCAAAGCTTTAGCAGTTTGCTCTCCTTTAGTTCTTTCACCCTCATATGGAGTTCCATATTCAGTCATCTCAACTTCAAGACCTTTTGCTCTTAATTGACTGATCTTTTCACGAGATGCAAATCTAGTATAAGTTACATTACTTTTTTTATCAGTAACTCTAACTTTATATTTTCTATCAGCAGCAGTGTTAGAAGTTTTTTCTAAACTTTCTTTCAGTTTTTCTTCCGAAATTTTTGGTTGTTGATTATCTACAAATACTTTATAAAGTGCCTTTGCCATCGCATTTGATGCAGACTCTTTCATGTCCATATCAAAATCTTCTGCTTGCATCCCACCCTTACCAAAAAGTTTTTCTCTTACTGCTGCCTTTTCTGCTTCTGCCATCGAACTGTTTTGCATATATTGCGAATATGCAGAACGAAGAGGGATGTTTTCTCTTCTAGCACGATAACGGATGTCAGAGGCAGCCTGACTAATTCTTTGTTCTGGTGATTTATCCCCACCAGCATCCTCTTTACCAGATCTTCTTTCAGGTCCTTCTGGTTTTTTTGATTGTGCAGACATTTGTGCCTGTGGATGCTTTCTCGCAGGAAGATCTTCAGCAATATGCTTTTTCATGAGAAGAATTTAACGTTTTACTTTTTTCCTATTTTTATTTATCAAATTAACACCATAAGGTTTTCCACCTGCTTGAAGATTCTTTGCACCAGTTCCAACAGCACCTGGAGTCATCATTGAAGCATACTTAAAAAATCCAGTTGTTCCAATTAAGGTATTTGGTTTTCCAGGAAGTCTCATCATTCTACTCATTTGCTTTTCAGAATAAGATTCTTTAACATCTTTAATCCAAGATTTGAACATCATTCCATTTTCAGTAACACAAATTAGATAATTAGTTCCTCTACGAATAATCTTACCTGTCAACCCAGTATTTAAATTTTCGACAAAAGTTCCAATCTTAAAAATATTTTCATCAATATAATTTTCTCGTAAAGATTGTTGGTCAAATTTAGGAGCAATTTCCCAAGTATTATATCCCTCTTGTTGTAATTCTTGAATACCCATTCCTTGACGAACAAGATCAAAAAGTTCAAGTGCTTGTTTATTTCTAACTCCTTTTGGTAAGGCAGAACGGAAAGTCATGAAATCTCCTTCTGCAGCAGCAAGTCTTAAACGAGATGCTGATACTCCCTCTACTCCTTTGTTGCTGTCAGGATCTCTATCTCCAGAAGATATGACATCAATTGCATCAAATTGATAAAGTTGTCCATTGTAATTATTTGAAAGTTTTTCAAACTCCTTAACTCTATCAGCACCACCAATAATTCTTACATTTGTGTATCCATCATTATGTGCTTTTTTAAGAACATCAAAGATAGTTCTATAGTTTACATCATTTACAATTCTTTCACTATGATCAGGGAACATCCTTCTCATATAAGAAATTTTAGTATCAGGATCTAAAGGATTCTTTTTCTTATCCTGACTACGCGAAGGAACAATAATATAATCACCACCATCTTCCATTGCTGCCATCGCAGCAGTATCCATCAATTGCTGATGTCCTACAGTAGGTGGATTGAAACGACCGAAAGCAATTGTCAAAGTTCCCTTAGTTTTGGGAACAGGCGGTGGAGTTGCTACTGGTGCTTCTTCAGGGGAAGGTTCTTGCGTCATTGCTTGCTGATCAACTGGAACCTGCTCTTGAGGAACTGCTTCAGTTGGTGTGGCAGATCCAAGAGGAACGTTTTTTTCAAACTCGCTTTGTTTAGGATCTTTCCCACCAACTACTTGTCGCTTGTTGTAAAACTTCAGTTGGTTACCCACTGTTTTTGCTTCGAATTCGCCAGTGGCCCTATTATACCACCCTCCGTGCCCATCGCCAACTAATCCAAGACGTTTTGCTTGGACTGAAGCGGAGGTTGCCTCACTGATGAATTGGGGAAACGTTTTCATTCTTTACTTATTATTACCGCTTATAATAACTATATTATGTATTTATTTATTTCAATGCCCAAGAGAGGACTCGAACCTCCACGCCGAAGCACATGATCCTAAGTCATGCGTGTATACCAATTTCACCACTTGGGCTTATGGAGAATAGGAGACTCGAACTCCTGACACCCGCCTTGCAAAGGCGATGCTCTACCAACTGAGCTAATTCCCCGTTAAAACATTATATCACCTAATCGGCATTAGGTCAAATAATTCTGGATGTAAGTTTCCATACTTTCTCATTAATTCACCTGCCTTTGCATTTGCTTGATTTTCAATTACACTTCCAGCATGAGAACTTCTGCGATGAATACCTTTTTCTAAATGTTGCTTATAATGAACATATTCATGAGCAACTGTTCTCAAGATATCCATTGGATGGCGATTAATGATACTAATATGAATTACATTTTTACTTGATATTTCTCCAAATGCCTCTACTTTTTTTGCAAACTCAGCATCATCTACAAGAATGATCGGAATGTCATAAGTAAGATTTAATTGTTGTTTAAGGAAAACTATAAATTGTTTAAGAATTAAATCAAATTGAATTTTTGATAAAGGTCTTCCTTTTCTTTTTCCAAGTAAAGACATTTTTTGAAATATTTATTCTACACCAAGAACGGCACCAATATTATCGTCAATGTCACGAATGACTGTGCGAATATCAGTAATACGTTCAGGAACGTGATCGTAACTATATCCCCGCTGTGCCTCAAACAAAACTTGTCGAACTGCAGCAGCACATCGAACATCCATTTTAACTGTTACTTTTTTTTCTTTAGTCATCGGTCGTCAGCAGCACGGTTTTCAGAAAAGTAAACATCAAAAGCACCTTCGGGATAACGCTTGAGAAGTTTTTGAACGTTCTTAGCGACCACATCATCAAGAGTTACTTCAAGTGCCATACAAGCCTGGGCAACATACCACATAATATCTCCCAGTTCGATAATCATATGCTCACGATTATCTTCATTGAAGGGTTTGCCTTGAAAGATCATTTTCTTGACAATCTCCATAAACTCACCACCTTCGGCATTGATACCAACAGCAGCAGTCAGGAGTCGTTCAATATTAGCACCCTTTTCATCAAGTGCGACAAGACGATCAGAAAGTGAGAGAAAATCTTTGGATGCATCAGAAGTTACAGCATCCACAAACTCGGCATACTTATCAAAATTAACGTGTCTAGCAGTTTCCATTAAAATTTAAATCCTTCAAACGACTTTTTAGGTTTCTTGTCTTCGTAATCATTATACTCTTCTTCTTGTCCAGAGTCAAGTATATCTTTTTGAGCAGACTGTTCACAATCATACAGTCTCATCTTTGCCCTGTCAATACCTACAATAAAACGCTTGTAGATAGTGGGATCATTATATCGGTTCTTTAGTTGCTTTACCATAATCTGTCCCAACTGCTCAAGCTCTTCAGTGCTAATAAGGGCAAACATAAGATCAGCAGTAGCAGGCAGACCAAAGGACTCTGAAGTATCAGTAAGTTCAACATCGCTATTGCCATAACCTGAACGAGTGGTCTGAGTAGCGGAGACAATTGGGACATTAAACTCGACGGCGAGCCCCCTAAGTTCCTCAGCAATTGCTTTGATATAAGAATATGAATTGACAGAAAGGTTCGACTTATACCTGCTGGAAGCACATATATTAAGGTAATCAATGAAAATAATATCAGGTCTAAATGACTTCTTAAGTGCAAGTTCATTAAGAAGTGCCTTAAAGTGTCCACTATGGGCAGAGGCAGTCGGATACTCCTTAATTATAAGACTTCCTTGCGTTTTCTTTGAGATGTTTGTAACTTTGTTTTCAAACATCTGGCGTGGTAAATCAACCAATTGCTGAATCGGAACATTGAGAAGGTTTGCGTCAATTCTTTCTGCAATTCGCTCTTCCGCCATTTCAAGAGTGATATAGAGAACGGACCTGCCCTGTAGCAAGACGGAGCTAGCCAGATGACACATGAACAATGATTTCCCAACACCCGTTCCAGCGAGAGCAATGTTGAGAGTCTTATTAGGTAGACCACCCTTCGTGATTTTGTTGAAATATTCCAGATCAAACTCAATCTTATCTTCCTTACGATGGTAGAACTCATAGCGTTCCTCATAGTTTGCTAAGTAATCGTGACCGATATTATTATCAAAACTTACCGCAAGGGCATCCGATAGAATGCTTGGAATTGCATCACGATTCTTATCTTTGTTATTCCCGTCAGCAATATGAATTGACTCCATCAAGGCAAGATAAATTGCCCTGTCTCTACACCACTTTTCAGTAGTATCAAGTAACCATTGCTTTTCCACAGGAGAATCATTCAGAGAATTATTGATTTCTCTGACTTCCTTAATCTGGTCTTCAGTTAAGTCGGTGCGATTCTCTACCTCAATATTAAGTGCTTCGATTGTAATTGCTGAACCATACTTAACAATGAATTGGACAATCTCTTCAAAAATGACCTTTTCGGTCTTTTGCTCAAAATAATCTGGTTGAATGAAAGGTATGACCTTGCGTGAATAGTCTTCATTAAATACTAGGTTCCTAAGAATAGTTGTTTCGATTCGTTCCATTACTTATAATGTAAATAGGCACTCATAATATATTTTGGTCCACTTATAGGAGGGTTGCCTTTATGAGGAAACAACCAAAGTGGTGGAAACATCAGTAGAGTTCCTTTTCTAGGTTGAACGGATAGGTCTTTAAAAATAGTCTCCCCACCAGATTCAACATCATTCAAATACCACATAAAAGACAAAAATCTTCTTGCAGATGTATGGTCAACAACATCTACGTGAGTATCAAAACGGTCATCACCACCAGGATTATACTTCTTTATACGAAATTGTTCAAGTGCGTGTTCCGAAGGAAATACTCTTTGGTCGGTAAATTCATAATACCTATCACGATGTTCAAAAACTTTTCGGATAATATGACTATGAACTTGACTGACTTCTGGTGCAAGTTCCCTATGCTCAGTTAAATTAAATTGAGTAAAATTAGGTTTTCCTTCATTATCATGACGCTCGTGTTTGTCTTGAACTTGCTCAAATAAGGAAACTAAAAAATCACAAATATCAGACTCTAAAGCGTTCTCGTGAATATGAATAAAGTCATTAAGTTCAACCATAACTGAATTCTTCTTTGGCAATTGCATCAAGTTGCTGCATTACCTCTTCGGTAAAATACTGGTCTGGGTTTTTGAGAATCTCTTTGGCATAAATTTTCTTGCCGTTGATTTCATAGCGTCCTGCTACATTCTTCCACATTCCACCAATCTCGCCAAGTTCCAGAAGACCATAATAACGATCAAGACCACGCTCATCATAGAACAGACGCACTTCTACATCCTTATTCTCCTTACTCAAACGCGATTTAGCAGTCTTAGCTTTGATAATATTGCCGACCACTTCTGTTCCATCCTTTTCTTTCTTTTTGCTGAGATAAATGATTGTAGATGCTGCGTATTTGAGTCCAGAACCTCCTCCCATTTCTTTCGTTGGAACATAAGCTCCGATGACATCGTATGTATGGTTTGTGACAATAAGCGGAACATTTGCTTGACCTAGTTTAAGAGTTAACATTCGGAATGCACCTTTGACCAGTTGAGATTTGGTCATATCACGAACTTGTTTGTCGTTGAGTGCGTCAGTAATTTCTTTCTCAGTTGAAAGCATACCTAGAGAGTCTAATACAAACATACAAGGTTTGCGTTCTCCTTCAGGTTTTTTTAAGTATAGGTCTACTGCCTTGAGTGCTTTACTACGAAACTCTTCTATGGTGACAACATTAACCACGACAAGACGAGATGTGTCGATGCCGCGTGATTCCAGGAGTGACTTTGTAATGGCAGCCTCAGTATCAAAGTAGAGACAATAACCATCGGGGTGAGTATCAAGAAAATTCTTAACCACAGCGAGAGAGAAGAAAGTTTTTCCAGTAGAAGACTCTCCAGCAATAGCAGTAATCTTATTCCCAGATACACCGCCAAATATGCTACCTGAAACCAGTGC
>SXGQ01185326.1_pt1 | contig 26847 bp, 40 predicted proteins | sample 3178371 | NCBI WGS metagenome assembly SXGQ01 (sample SAMN11356859, study PRJNA531348) | freshwater metagenome | isolation source: freshwater sample F1-20 | place: China: Fuxian Lake, Yuxi | collected 2017-12-25 | reverse complement strand
TGAGCCATGACCTGCAAGCACACGAAGCAGCAGGGCGAGTTGACTTGGCTCGACTGGCGAGCCGAGCGGCAGCAGATCACGATGCGCGGCAGCAAGCAGGTCGCGTCGCTCGCCGAACTCGAAGCGAGCCTCGTCGGCGAGTTCGCACGCAGCGTCGAGGCTGAACTGCGCACGATGGACGAGGCAGCAGCGCGCGCCTACGCGAACGCCATCCGCACGGGCGACCAAGACGCGATGCGAGCGCTCGCAGCCGCGCAGCGTGCTACGACTGGCATCTCGCGCGAAGTCGCAGAGCGGATCGCAGCGAGCGCACGCGAGTACACGCGGCTGATCGTCGAGGCAGGATTCCAGGCGGGCGCGAACTCGATCGACCTGCCCGAGTTGGCACTGACGAGCGAGCCGAGCCAGAGCGTCATCGACGCGACGAACCGCACCGCGACACGCATGGCGCAGAGCGTCACGCGAACGCAGGCGGCACGCATCCAGACGACGATCCGCGCAGGCATCGAGGAGAACCTCACGACGAGCGAGGTGCAGCAACTGCTCCGCGAGCGCGGACTCGACGCGACACGCGCGCAAGCCATCGCACGCACCGAGACCGCGCGCGCGTACAGCGACGGACAGATCGCGTCGTGGGAGGAAAGCACGATCGTTCAGGGCAAGGTCTGGCTCGTGTCGCCGTTCGCGTGCGAGTTCTGCGAAGCCGCTGCAGCCGAGTTCGCCACGAAGCAGGTGGCACTCCGCGACAACTTCTACACCGTCGGGCAGACGATCACGGGCATCGACGGCGGAACAATGACCATAGGATTCGATGACGTCTCGGGACCGCCGCTGCATCCGAACTGTCGATGCAGCATCGACGCGGCGCTCGAGCCGCTGCCCGAGATCGAGGGACCAGGCGCATTCGAGGTCACAGTCACATGATCAGCAAGACACTCAACTCAACCTTCAGCAGCGACGACGGCACGACATTCAAGGCCGTCATCACGACCGACACCATCGACCGCGACGGCGAGGTCGTCATCCCTGCTGGCATGAACAGCAAGGAGTACGAGCGCAACCCGACGCTCCTCTTCGGTCACGACGCTGCCAAGCCGATCGGAAAGATGGTCTCGCTCCGCCGGCAAGCCGACAGCATCGAGGGCGAGTTCGCGCTCGCGCCACGACCCGAGTCGCACGAGGGCGAATGGCTGCCAGACACCGTCGGCTCTCTCATGCGCTTCGGTGCGCTTCGCGGCGTGTCGATCGGATTCACGCCGCAGGCGGGCGGCGTGCGACAGGCGAGCAAGGCGGACCGCGAGCGGTACGGCGCAGATGTCACGCGCGTGTTCTCGAAGTGGACGCTGCTCGAGGTCTCCGTCGTGTCGATCCCTGCGAACCAGCAGGCGCTCATCACGGCGGTCAGCAAGGGACTGATCACGCTCGACCGCGCCCGTCAAATGGACGCATCGCTACCTGACAATCAGCCGCAGGTTGTGAAGCACCGCGTCTCGATCGTCGTGCCGAGCCTCGGCTTCGATGACGCGGCGCACGCTGCTCGTGTCGCGCTCGCGCGTGCCAAGGGTCGGTTCTCGATCTGAGCCGCCTATACTTTCGCAAACGGTGACTCGAGCCGATGGCGCAAGCCGTGCGGATGGGTCGGACGCAGCGTCAAATCACAATCGCACCGAACGCGCTTTCGCGCGTCTGGAGTCACTACATGAAGACCGTCACGGTCGAGCAACTGCAGAAGAACCTGCAAGCGCTCGCGAATCAGGTCGGCGCCAAGAGATACGAGGCCGCAAAGGCTCTCGTGCTCAACGATCTCGTGATCGTGGACGCCGACGGCAATCCTGTGGACCCGAGCAACATCGACTACCAAGTCGTCCTGCAGCCCGCTGCAGCCGAGGAGGATGCAATGGAGCCCGAAGTTCCCGCAGATGAGCCAAAGGCAGACGAGCCCGCCAAGGCGCTCGTCGATGTCGCTACTCAAGTCATTCGTGCCGAGATCAAAGCCTCGAGCACTCACCCAATCAAGAACAAGGAACCCAACATGAACATCAGCGCTCCGCTCGTCTCGAGCAAGCACTTCCGCACAAGCGAGGAGGCGTACGGCTTCGGCAAGTTCGTCCTCGCCGCTCGTGGCCACACCAAGTCGAAGCAGTGGTGCATCGACAACGGCATCTTCACCAAGGATCACCTCGAGGGAAACAACACCCTCGGCGGCTTCCTCGTGCCTGATCAGTACAACAGCACGATCATCAACCTGCGCGAGCAGTTCGGCATCTTCCGTCAGAACGCGAACGTCGTTGCGATGAGCAGCGATGTCCTGCAGATCCCGCGTCGCACTGCGAACCTCACGGCGTACTTCGTCGGCGAGGGCGCATCGGGCACGGAGAGCACGCAGAACTTCGACCTCGTGTCGCTCGTCGCTCGCAAGAGCGTCGTGCTGACGCAGATCAGCGGCGAACTATCCGAGGACAATGTCGTCGGACTCGCTGACCAGATCGCAGGCGAAATGGCGTACGCGCAGGCGAAACTCGAAGATCAGTGCGGATTCGTCGGCACTGGCACTTCGACGTACGGTGGAATCGTCGGACTCGCGACTGCCGTCGGCAGCGCAGGCGTCTCGACGGCTACATCGACCGCCTTCTCGTCGATCACGCTGGCTCAGATCCGCGCCGCGATGGCACTCCTGCCACAGTACGCGGACAACGCCAACACGAAGTTCTACATGCACCGCACCGTGTTCAACACCGTCTGCCAGCGACTGGCGGAAAGTGCTGGCGGCGCGAGCGTGGTCGAACTGGCTGACGGCGCGAACAAGGCACGGTTCCTTGGATACCCTGTCGTGTTCTCCCAGGCGATGAACAGCACCACGGGCAACGGCGCGGTCGCGATGCACTTCGGCGACATGCGTCAGTCGTCGCTTCTGGGCGACCGTAAGGTCAACCAGATCGCGTTCTCCGACTCCGCGCTCAGCGGCTTCGAGAGCGATCTCGTGACCGTGCGCGGCATCTCACGGTTCGACATCAACAACGCGAACTGCGGCTCCTCGAGCGTCGCAGGAAGCATCGTCACCCTCAAGGCTGGCGCCTAATCCAGAAAGGACCCTCACAATGCAAGTATTTCAAGGAGTCAAGCACGTCAACTGCATCGCCATCCAGTCGTGCGCCTCGAACGCGACAGTGACATCCAACACCATCGACACTCTCGGATACAACGAACTGCAGATCTGCGTCATGCGTGAAACACACGCGACCGCAGGATTCTCAGCGCTGACTATCCAAGAGGCTGACACCGATGCCGCGACATCGTTCGCAACGACCTCCGGTCTCGTGGCTGGCACGGATTACACCGTGGCAGACGCGATCGGCGGCACGAGCGCGGCGGTTACCAATGTGTCGTTCGTCGCCAACATCGACCTGCGCGGCAAGAAGCGGTACTTCCGCGTCATTGTCACGCCAGCGACGGCGACCGGATATGTCGCATCTCATGCGATCCTCGGCAAGGGCGAAGTCTCTGCGCCCGACAGCGCGGCAGGCGTTGCAGAACTGGTCAACACGCCAGACTGACACCCTCCTCTCGCGTCTCATCAAGCAGCGCCCGTACCGCAAGGTGCGGGCGCTGTCTTTTGGGTCGATACACTGTCCGCCATGAAACTCAACATCGGATGTGGCTCGCAGCGTCTCGAGGGATTCACGCCGCACGACTGGAGCCTTGAGCACGACGCGCGCGTGCTGCCGTACGAGGACAACAGCATCGAGGAGATCCGCGCGTCGCATGTCCTCGAGCACCTGCCGAAGAGCGATGTCGAGGACACGCTGCAGCACTGGTACTCAAAGTTGCAGCCTGGCGGAATCCTGCGGATCGCCGTGCCTGACTTCGACGAGATCATTCGGCTCGCGCAGGAGGACCGCGACAGCGACGACGAGAGCAAGCCGCCGTTCCCGTGGGAGTCGTACCTCATGGGCGGTCAGACCGATTACTACGACAGGCACTACACGCTGTGGAACTACCCGAAGTTGCACGCGGCGATGACCGCGCTCGGACTCGTGGACATCACGCACTGGAAGAACGACTACAGCCAGAGCACGATCAAGAAGCCCGACTGCAGCGACCACAAGTTCTCGCTCAACCTTGCAGGCCGCAAGCCGACCGAAGGCATCGTCGATGCCGCGCCGCCGCACTACCAAGACATGCGAGCCTGTATGACGATGCCGCGACTCGCGTGGACGGACAACATGTTCGTCTGTCAGCAGGCGTGCACGACGCTCCGCGTGCCGCTCGTCAACTCCATCGGCGTGTTCTATGGGCAGTGCATGCAGCGCATGCTCGAGGCGGCATGCCAAGCACCCGACCTGAAGTGGGTCCTGACGATCGACTACGACTCGATCTTCGACTGGAAGGACATCGTCTGCATGCGGAACATCGCCGAGCGCGACGGGCTCGACGCGATCATTCCGATGCAGGCGGGACGCGAGCGAAATGTCGCGCTGCTCAACACGATGAAGGCGGACGGCACGTCCACGCCCGTCACGCGCGAGCACATGGCGGCGGACTGGTTCCCTGTTTCGGCGGGTCACTTCGGGCTGACGCTGCTGCGCGTCGAGACGCTGCGAACTCTGCCCAAGCCGTGGTTCGTGAGCAAGCCCGCCGAGGACGGCACGTGGGGCGAAGGGCGCATCGACGACGACATCTGGTTCTGGCGTCAGACTCGGGACGCGGGATGGAAGGTCGGCGTCTCGCCGAAGGTCCACATCGGGCACATCGAGACGATGGTCTCGTGGATCGAGCCCAATGGCGGCAAGCAGTTCCAGCCGATGTTCCACTGGCTCCGCAACGGCAAGCCCTGGTACATCCGCAACCGCGAGAAGGTCTGGCGCATGCCGACTTCGCAGCGAACCGAACCGCCGAACGAGTCGGCATAGGATTGAAACATGGCGGTCGGAACCTACGCGCTCATCACCCTGCAGGAGTTGAAGGATCACCTCGGGATAACGGTCTCAACCGATGACACCGTACTCGAGCGAGCGATCGACCGCGCCACGAGCCGCATCGAATCGTTCTGTGGCCGCCTGATCAAGAGCCGCGCTCATCAGGAGTGGTACGGCGGAAACTCCGTGCGAGCGATCAGGCTGAAGCAGTGGCCCGTGACCGTCGTCGCAGGCGTGTACACGGGCATTCGCACCGCGTTCACGTTCGCAAGCACGACATCGAGCGACATCCGAGTCACGATCTCGATCACGCAGGAGTTCGATGGCGTTTCGACTGCAGGCGCAACGATCAACCGAACGACGAGCGCAGGATCGACCACGACATCGACGCTGTCGTTCACGACGTATCCCGATGTGGATTCGCTCGTCGCGGCGATCAACGCGCTGACAGGCGTGCAGGCAACGACCGTGTTCAACTGCCCGACGCTCAATCTGCACCCGCGCGGCGGCGGCGACGCGCTCAGCGGTACGGTCAACGTCACGGCGGCGACCGTCGGCGCGGAGTACGTCTACGAGGGCGACACGGGCGTCCTGCACATCCAGAGCGATGCGTTCCCGCTCAACGACACCTACCTCGCGCGGTTCCCGAGCGCGTACCAGAGCGTGTTCGTGCGATACACGGCGGGCTACGCGACCGTGCCCGACGACATGAAGCAAGCGTGCTGCGAGGTCGCGTCGATGCTGTATCAGTCGCGCAAGGCGGATCGCAGCATCCTGAGCGAGTCGCTCGGCGACTACTCGTATACCCGTGCAGGCGCGAGCGAGGTGAACGCGATGCTCGCCGATCTCCTGAGGGACTACCGCGAGGTCGTATGAGCAGCGTCAATGGACTGATCAGCCGATACGGCATCAGTGTCACACCGTACACGCTGACGGACAGCACGGTCGATGCAGGCGGCGCGGTCATCCGATCCTGGACTGCTGGCACGGCGTTCCTGATGCTCGTGCAGCCGTCCATGCCGCGCGAAGAGGTGCAGGCAGGCGCTCGACGCGCTCGCATCGACGCGCGCGGGTACTGCGACATCACCAACACGATCACGAACGGCATGCGCATCGTGTTCGGCAGCAAGACCTACGAGGTACTCGGCTTCTACACGCCAGACTCGAGGACGACGCCAGACACGATGGCATACCAGATCGTCACGCTGCAGAGCGTGGAGGGTCTCGCATGAGCGTGCATGTCCGTTTCGACAAGGACCTGCTACTCAAGCGACTGACTTCTGCCGCTCGGAAGGCATCGGAGTACACGATCCTGCTCTACCAGCAGGAACTGAAGAAGGAACTCAGCCAGACTGGCAGCGGTCGCGTCTATCGTGGCGGTCGCAAGGGTCAAGGGACTCTGCGAACACGCAGCGCACCAGGTCAACCTCCAGCAGTCGATACAGGCGAACTGCGGCGAAGCGTCCTAACGAAGCCGATTGCCTCGAACCGCAAGCGCGGCGGAAGTCGCGTGCTGCGATTCGTGCTGCTCGGCATCAAGCGATACGGCTTCATGCTCGATCAGGGCACTGCGCGCATCAAGGCGCGACCGTGGATTAGGGCGCCAAAAGAGCGCGTCGTGGCACAGGTCCCGCGTATCTACAACACCTTCATGACACAGGCGCTCCACAAGTTTGCGAGGGCAAGATGAGTCAGGTCGTACTCTCGTCCATCTACGACCGCATCAAGACGCCGACAAGCGCTGGGTCGATTCATGCGCTCGTCAGCGGACGCATCTATCAGATCGAGGGACCGCAGTCCCTGACGCTGCCTGCGCTCGTGTTTGCCATCGAGAGCAACGACACCGAGACCTACTTCGGACAGAGCGTCAAGAGCATGCAGACGCTCGATGTCCGATTCACGATCCTGTTCCCTGCGACCGCCGCAAGCGCGGTCTCGACGGCGATGGCAGTCGAGGCGGCGTTGTTCGCCAGACTCAATCGCGCTGCGATCACTCCTGCAGACGCGACATATACTTCCATCGACACCTACGCGCTTTCGCGTGGTGTGCCGGATATCGACGAGGACTTCATTCGCATCGAAACCACATACCGCTGCATCGCGGTCAAGGACACCTAACACATGGCACTCATCACAGGAGCAGGCGGCGCGATCAGCGGCACGGGCATCAACGGGCTCGTCAAGTCGTGGAGCGCGAACATCGGACGAGTTGCACTGGACGCGACGCACTTCGGCGCGTTCGGTAAGCGCATTCTCGACGGCAACGTGACCGTGACAGGATCATGCGTCGCCACCATGGACGACGGCAGCAGCCCGTTCGCATTTATGACACAGACCGCACCCGTCACGATCACGCTGACCGCATCCAGCGGGAACACCTTTGCGTTCTCTGGCCAGATCGTGACCGTCGATGCCTCAGTCGATGCAGCAGGCGAGGCGCTCGCGACATACAACTTTGAACTCTCTTCAACGAATACCAGCCTGACGAGCATCGCTAACCTCTTTACCGCAGCGTGGACCTGACGCAGCCAGATCAGACGCCAGATGACTGGCGGGTCGAGTTCGAGGCGCGCGGCGAGAAGGTCGCTCGGTGGGTCTCTGGCACGGCGACGCGCGAGGATGCACTTCGCGTCGTCATGCACACCGTCGGCATATTTGACCGCTCCCTCGTGTCGCGCGTTATGATCCGCAGACGCAAGGAGGTCGAACGATGGCAGAACCCAACACGCCGCGCGTGGTAAAGGTCGGAAGGCACGCATTCTCATGTTTGAGCGCTCACGACTACATGAAGGTCGGCGAGTTGCGATGGCACTCGCTGCACGCTCGGGCGCAGGAGATGCTCGAGGCTGCACGAGCAGAGCCAGCGCATCGAGTGACGACGCTGCAGGACATCTACGCGCTGCGTGATCGCACGACGGCGCTCGCCGTGCAACACGCTGCAACACTCGAGGGCGCGTTTGAGGTGGTCGAGATGGCTGCGAAGGCGGCGAAGGTCGATCTGTCGAGCGATCTTGCCGCGATGACGCCTGACGAGGTGATCGCGGCGGCGCTCGGGCTCGTTGGCGTGGATCTGACAAGCACGAAGGACACCGACTCGGGAAACGAGTGACGGCGGGCGACACCAACTGGTTCGCGCTCGCCGCTTTCGTCGCAAAACACGCGCCTGGCTTTGGCGATGTCATGGCGATGCCGATCGACCGCATGCTGCTCGTCGTGACGGCGGTCTCGGAGATGGTCACGAAAGAGTACGAGGCACAGGCAGGTCGGCATAGAGTTACCTGATGGCGAACCCAGCCGAAATCGAAGTCGCAGTTACCGCCCGCATGGAGCAGTTGCAATCGACGCTCGCAAAGGCGGAGGCTGCGGTCAAGAACTCAGCCGTCAAGATGCAGAAGGACATCGGCAAAGGTGTCGATGTCAACAGCGCACTCGGCAAAGGTGTCGATCTGGGTGGTGCGCTCGGCATGGCGATGAAGGGCGCAGCGGTGATGAAGATATCGACTGCGCTTCTGGACGGCATGAAGTTGGGAGTCGATGCCTTCAACCAAGGATCAGGCGCAAAGCAGATCGCGGGTTCTGTTGTCAAGGGCTTCTACGATGGCATCAAGGCCATCCCGATCGCGGGACAGGCAGCGAGTCTCGTCGAGGCATTGTTCTACGGCGCAGAGCAAGAGGCAGAGCGACGAGCGCTAGAACTTGCGGAGAAGACCGCTGCCGCACTTGAGAAGGGCGCTGCTCGGCTCGAGGCAAAGGCTGCAACGACCAAGGGCATCCGCAGATCAGCGGGCCAAATGTTGTCACTGGCAGGCGCTGACGACGAGCAGGCGAATCGCCTGCAGCGCAACTTCCGCCTGAATGAGATTCGGGAGCAAATCGACGAAGAAGAACGGACGCTTGCGAACGCTCGCAAGGCTGCTGAATCAAAGAATGAGGCCACACGATCAATAGGTATTGCGGAAGCCGCCTTGGCAAAGCGAACGATCGAAGCGCTCGAGTTGCAGTTTGAGGCGGAGAAGGCGACTGCAGACGCGAAGTACGACTCGATCGTCGCAAGCAAGCGAGCGGAAGAACAAGCGAAGCGCGAGGCAAAAGCCAAAGAGGACGCGCAGAACGCAGAGAAGAAGCGGCTCGATGACATCGCCAAGAAGGAGCAGGCGATGCGCGACGCTGCAGAGGCTTCAATCGCGGCAAAGCAGGCGGAACTCAACGCGCTGCAAGCCATCACTCCAGTCGATCGTCAGACACAGATGATGCAGTCGGCGCAGTCGAGCGCGTCGGCGATGATGGGAAGCGTCAGCACTGCGCTCGGCGAGTTCAAGTTCGCGCAGCAGGGCACGGGCGCTCTCGCGCTGGCTGAGGCCAAGAAGCAGACCGACAAGGCGATAAAGATCGAGCAACTGCAGGCCGACATGAAGATGATTCAGCAGGAGATGCTGAAAGAAGTCAAGGCGCTCAACGTAGGAGTCTCCTGATGCCGACCGTCATCGAAACCGAAGCAGCGCGGTCGTACACGAACAACAACGGCAAGCCGACCGCGAACCGCGAATGGATCGTCGTCGATGCAAGCGACGAGGGCGAGGTCTACGGGCTCTTTGGGTCGTCGCTGCCTGCGCCGCTGAGTGAGTATCCAGGCACTGCGTCGCTGCCCTACGACATGGTGCTCCGCGACTTTGCGATCAGCCAGATCGCCGGTCGCGCGAACACTTGGCGCGTCGTCGGCATCTATGGGCGCACCGAGTCACCGACGCTCAATAACCCGTTCACGCAGGACAAGGAGCCAGGCGAGGTCGGATACCGCACCGCGAGCGCAAGCAGCAGGGCCGTGCTCGTCGATGGCTTCCGACTCGGCGTGAATGCTGCGACACATCAGGCGTTTGGCACGACGCTGGACATCGGCGGCGATCCGATCGACGAACTTGGAAACCCGACCTCGTACCTCAAGTCGCAGATCGAGATCGGGCTGACGGTGGTGGATCGCGAACTGCCTGACGCGAACCAGATACAGGCTGCGGTCGGCGCACGGAACTCGATACGGTTCTTGAACTACCCGATCGGCTCTGTGCTGTTTACAGGCTTCGACGGCTCGATCCAGCCTGAGACGGGCAACACGCAGAGCACATACAAGTTCCTTTTCGACGCCGACTACCATCTAGTGCAGGTCGCAAAGAGGGCGACGGACGGCAGCGTGATCGTCGAGACAAGCGCTGGCACATATCAGAACAAGGCAAAGACCGTGTACCTCGTGCAGCCGTTCGACACGCTGTACAACTTCAACCTCATCACACCGTACTTCCAAGGACTCTAAGACATGGCTGACGAAATCTCGCTCTCGCTCTCGTGCGACATCACAAAGGACAACCTCAAACTCTTCTTCCGACCGGGCTCGATCTCGCCCGACCTGTCGTCGCAGTTGCACGATGCATTCACCAAGAGCATCAGCGGCACGACCTTCACGCAGTTGTACTCGGCTGGCAACGCATCCAGTAACGGGTACATGTTCATGCAGAACCTGAGCACGAACACGAGCGCCACGAGCGACAACATCATCCTCGCGCACACGAGCGCCACGAGCAACGCATTCCTCCGCCTGCGTGCTGGTGAGGTCGCGACCTTCCGCACGGGACCAGCGCCGACGAACTACGCGATATCGACTGGCGCGTCTGGTGAGACGGTCACGGTGCAGGTGCTCATTCTCTCACCGTGACGCTTCCGCGCTTCACAACAGGGCGCTACGGCAAGATCACCGCGCAGAACATCAACGACACCTTCGACGCGGTCGAGAAGGTGCGAGCGATGCCGCAGGCGTCGCGCGGCATCGTGCAGCCCAAGGCGATGACCGTGCTCGGTCGCATCGTCGGCTGTACGACCGACGCAGTGCAGGGCGTGGGACAGGCGACGACCGTGGGCTCGGGCGCGACCGCGCGTCGAGCGTGGCTGTACGACTGGGAGGAAGTGCAACTCGGCGTCGCGGACTTCGAGGCAACGCCTGGCGTCGGCTCCTGCGTGAGTCACACGGGACCTGCCAATGTCGCAGGCGGTCTGCAGGGCGAGATAGATGGCAGCACGGACTATGTGCCAGCGATCGACTTCACGCCCGAGGCACGGCTCGTCAATGGCGACCTCGTCCTGCTGCAGCGCATCCTCGTGCGTGAAGCGAGCAAGTATCCCTCGATGTGGGCTGTCGTGTCGCTGCTCGAGCCGACAACATTCCTCGCGCGCCTGACGAGCAAGCATGCAGTGAACGGCGTGTACTTCTTTTCCGCAGTCACGGCGACGCAGCCGCTCGCGAGCGGAACGGTTCGTCCTGCGGTCAACCTCTACGAAATCAACGCGATCAGGTCGCAGTCGTCAACCTATGCCAGCGTGCTCGCGCTGACCGAAGGCGCGACGACCACGACCTTCTCGGGATCGAATAACTGGGGACATGGTCAGAGCCTCACGGGCGCAGGCGCGACCGTCACGAAAGGCACGATGCCAGTCGGAGCGGCAGGCACGGGATCGCTCGTGGTCATGCACCGAGCCGTGGTAGAGTGGGATTCGAGCACGCCACGAGAAGCGATCACCGCGTACTACTGCTTCTACGCTGTACCGCCTGTCAGCGCTGCTTGCGACCCATGAGCATCATCCCGTCCGTACTGAGTCAGGCCTGCTGCTGTGCGACGCCAGAGCCGAGCGACGTCGAGGGACGCATCATGTCCAAGTTCGGGCTCATCACCGAGTGCAACGTCGGCATCAAGCCAGTCGCGAACGATGTACTCGCGTGCGTGATGCAGGCGAGCAACTGGTCGCAGCAGTTCGACTGCGACCCGTTCGGCACGAGCGGAACGACGGGATACGACCGCGAGCAGATCATCGTCCCGTACACGCTGTCCGTTGACGAGGCGATCAGCGGAACGGGTCATAGACCTGCGCATCATATCTGGTGGACCAAGAACCGCTGCCTCGAGTTCGATCAGTTCTATCCCGGCGCGAACGCATGCTGCTGCTCGGGCGGCGAGTTGAACTACCCTGACTTCTTCGCGTCGGTTCCCGCTCCGTCAGGTACGACGCTGCAGCAGTGCGGAATCGAAGATCAGGGCGGACCGTGCGCGGACGGGACGTTCGTCGAGGACGCGAACGCCTGCTACCTCGTAGGCGATCCCGTTGGCAGTCCGCAGCCGCTCGTCGGCAAGTACGAGCAACTGTGGGAGCAGACGCACGGCACGGGCACGCTGTTCTGGTGGTCGTTCAACCCGTACTACCCGGTCGCGACGACGACGGAGCAGTACGAGGCGCACGGCACTGCTGGGCAGGTCTGCAACACGACGCGGCAGAACCGAAACAACCAAGGGCTCTCGACGTATCAGGTGCGCACGGCCAAGTACCGTCAGCCCGACATCTGGGAGATCCTCAACTTCAACGACGGGCGCGGCATCGCGTTCATGCGGAACAATCCGAGCGCCGTCGCTGCGCGCGGCCGAGTCAACTACTACGAGCGCGGCGACGTGTACTCGGCGGAGTCGAATGCAGTCTGGACGCCACCCTACTACATCGTGTCGCCCGATCAGTGGGACGCACGCGGAGCGCATGGTCTGTTCCGCTACTTCTGCGCGTTCGTGAGCGAGGAGTTCTCGTACGTCAAGGGCGAGACGCCAGACACGCCGTTCCTTCGGCAGAACAACCGCGCCTACGACATCCTGCTCGGCAGGGCGCTCCCGACCTACTTCCATCAGATCGCAGACGCAGTGCCGATCTTCTCGTTCGCGACCGACTTCGTGCAGTGTCCAGGCGCCGGCGGGACTGGATTCGACAGCCTCACCAAGGCGCTCATGGAGGAGGATGTCCCGTATGCCAAGCAGCAGATCGCCGATCCATCCAACCTCGACGGCACGAACGAGTACTGGCAGGCGCAGTGCCTTGCGGTCGATGACGCGATGCGGACGAGCGAGATGGTGGACATGCTCGCCTGCAAGGACTGGCGCGGCGAGATCCTCGAGGACATCGTCACCTGCTCGACCTTTGCCGCGAATCACGATCTCGCGTGGAGTGCGATGCTTTCGCTCGCTTCGACGTATCAGACCGCCGACGACCTGAAGCCTGTCGGGCCCGTGCGCCTTCGAGGCGACTGGTTCGACCTGCGCGACATCTCCGCAGCGACAGGGCTCGTTGATCTCTCGAAGCGGCCGCCGTCGCTCGCGCGATGCCAGGACGACGCGACGAGCGTAGGTGACGAGTACCTCGACTCGCTGACCGGACAAAGGACGCTGCAGGTGGACAGTGCCATCTATAACGTCGTGACTGCGCCGAGCGGCTTCTATCAGACCGCGACAGCCGCGACGAGCATCGTGGCGGGCAAGCAGTACAAGATCGTCACAGTGGCCAAAACCGACTACACGCTGATCGGCGCGACAAGCAACACGGTCGGCGAGGTATTCGTGGCGACAGGCACGGCGACGGGCTCGGGCACGGTGCAACTGTTCGACGAGGACGCCTACTTCGCCTTCCAGCGCCTCACGCAGAGCGTGTACTTCCGCACCAAGCCTGCGGGCTGGGACTTCAACGCGCGCTTTCAGGACGGCGAGCCCGTCACGCTGATCGCGTCGTTCTCGTGGCTCGGCAATCGCCGCGACGTCAAAACGGCAGACGTGGCAGCAGGCACGGCTCTTGAGTCAGTCGGCGGACAGGACAACGTCATCGACCAGCCGCAGTGGTGCGTCAACGGCACGCCGCAGGACTCGACGATCACGACGCCGACGGGACCGTGCCTCACGGTCAACTGCGACGTGGACTTTGGCGCAACGGTCGCGTACGAGTGGAACTCCTCGATCTTCGTGGCGAGGCATACGCGCGTGCACTTCTACAACGGGCAAAGCGTGCCAGTGTGCCGAGGGTACGACACGCCGCTGCAGACCTCTGGCGGATGCTGTCGCGTCACCGAGCACACGAGCAGCGAGAGCGACCCTTCATGCCCGTACGACGACTCCAACATCTGCTTCGTGCGCTTCGTCAACCGACCGTACCAGTGGTACGACGGCGCGGCTCCGTTCCGCATGGAGCCGACATCAAGCAACGTCGTCGACCGCAACCCGATCTGCTGCGAGTACCCGCATGTGCTGCAGCGCGTGTGCGACGTCAACTCAAGCGAGACGCAGATGCGCAGCGGCGGGACGTGGGGCAACTTCGAGCCAGATCCGGCGACGAGCCCGCCGTGCTCGAACGACGACTGCACAGGCTCGACGCTGCCAGGTCAGCAGCCGTGCGTCACGACCTCATCCGAACCGTGTCCGCTCGCCGGTCCGGGTCCAGCCGCTGGGTACGGGATCGGCTCGGGTAACTGCGGCGACGTGAAGTACGCGGCGCAAGCGCCTGACCTTGCCGTCGCCTTCAAGACGGGCTACGGCTACTACTTCAACCCGTTCAGCGGCGTGAACGAATGGGTCCTGAAGCCGCAGTGCCTCGAGCAGTTCAAGGACAACGGGCAAGTGGGAGCGCCCGATGTGCGACCAGACGGCGGACCGCGTCGATACCCTGTCGGTCATGTGTCAGGTACGCGCGGCACAGGATTCATCATGCAGTCGTATCCGTCCGACGTGAATGCGTTGCAGTCGAGCGAGTGCTGCTCGATCGACGATCGCAGCGATCAGTACATGGGACTCAACGTGCAGAAGCGGCACTGGCTGTCGTTCCCTGCGTACGAGATCGTGACCTACTGATGCTGCGGCGCGGCCTTCAACGGAGTTCGCTGCTCGGCAAGATCGCGCAGTACACGGTCGCGGAGATGTCGCGGTACTTCTGCAAGATCGCGCCCGACGAAGTCGAGAAGCGCAAGGCGACCTGCCGTGGATGCGAGTACCTGGACAAGTCGATGACCGTGCCGCCGCAGGTCGGATTCTGCACGGGCTGCGGATGCCCGCAGTGGAGGCGCAGCGAACTCAGCGTCAAGGCGACGATGCCGATGGCGGAGTGTCCTCGCGGCAAGTGGCGCGCGTACGAGATCACGATGCCGCCCAAAGGCGGAGCGGTATAATCAGGGATCATGGTGTGCGACTCCATCGCACGCGTCTCCTATGGCGACCACGGTGTACGAGCCGTGGTCGCTTTATTTTGCAAATAACGCGGCTTCCTTCCGCTCCTGCGCAAGAAGTGAGAAATAGTGCAGAGTAGTACTTGACAGGGACGATAGTAGCGGTATGATGATCCCGTTCCCGCTCGTACGCGGGAGCAAGTCAGGACCGTAAACACAAGGAGACACCATGACAACGACCACGATCAATGAAGCCCTCGTCCAACTCGACATCGCAGTTGCCGTCGCTGAGGATGCTTTCGACGCTCGCCGCCGCGCTGAAGAAGCAAAGTTCGCCGCTCATATGGGCTGGAAGCGTGTGGCTCAGTACAAGTGGTCGCAACTGAACCGAGTCGTCGATGCGATCATGCTGGACTCCTGCGAAGCCGTCGAACTGACGCGCGCTCGCAACGCGCGCAAGCAGTACCGCTGACGCGCGCGCGAGGGCTCCACGGAGCCTGAGCGCCTGCGCCATCGTGGCACAGATTCGCAACGCACAAGGAGACACCATGACAGACACAGACATCGACACGCCTCAACTCGACGCGCTCATCGACATGTGCGCGCTGCTGCCACGCGAGTACTCGTACTCCGTCGGCATGTGCCTCAAGGATGTGCGGCACGCACTGCAGCAGACCGCGCCGCACGGCGACCCGTCCTTCTACGAGGACATCGCCAAGCAGGTCCGCGTGCAGGTCCTTCACGCCGTGATGAAGGGCGTGCTCGAGATGCAGACCGCGCTGATCACGCAGGAGGGACAGCAGTGAACCTCGACCACGCAGATTTCGTGATCCGCCAACTGTCGAGCGTGCCCGTACGCGGCACGAAGACCGAGCCGCGACCAGCGGCAGTCATCGAGAAGCGGTACGGCATGAAGCCGCTCGAGGACACGACGAGCCTCTCGCCCGCGCAGCAGATCAGTAACCTCTGCTGGCGATTCTTCGGTCTCATCGAGATCGAAGAGGAAGACCCGCAGCGCATGATCCTCGTGCCGATTGAAGAAATCGACAACTCACTCCATGCAGCATTCGTCGCTGGCATGCGACACGCAACCAAATCCAACAAGGAGACAGCATGATCGCAGTCATCGTCAGCATCGCACTACTCGCCGTCCTCATCGTCACGGTCTGCTCGGACGACATCGACGGCGTCACCGACCGCACCTACACCAAAGGAGATCGCAAGTGAACCGCTCGGAAAGCATCGCATCGTTAGCCGCCGCGCTCAGTAAAGCGCAGTCGGCGATCCAGCCCGCAATCAAGGACAAGGTCAACCCTGCGTTCCGCTCGCACTACGCGACGCTCGAGAGCATCGTCGATGCGTGCCGCGACCCGCTCGCGAAGAACGACCTCGCCGTCGTGCAGTCGCCAGTCGATGCCGACACGCCCGACCGCGTCGCGCTCGAGACGCTCATCCTCCACAAGAGCGGCGAGTGGATCAGCAGTCGCGTCTCGTGCCGCTTGGCGAAGGCGGACGCGCAGGGCTTGGGCTCCGCGCTCACCTACCTGCGCCGCTACGCGCTCGCAGGCATGGTCGGCGTGACAGCGACCGAGGACGACGATGGCAACGCAGCGAGCACAGGGTCAGCGCCCGCACGCAGCGTCGTCGCCGTGACCAAGGCCGCGCCCAAGCCGACGATCGCCGACAAGCCGCAGGACAACGACTTCGTGATCACTGCGGTCGGCGCGATCAAGATGTGCAAGAGCACGGACAACGTCAGCGCCGCCGGCAAGCCGTACACCAGGACGGAGATCGGATGGCTCGAGGCGGACGGCACGAAGGCGAAGGGATCGACCTTCTCCAAGACGATCGCTGCGGTCGGCACGGAAGCGCTCGCGAGCGGCAAGCCGATGTGCATCCGATACAAGCGCGGAGAGCGCGGCGTCGATATCGTCTCAGTCGAGCCACACGAGACCGCCGTCGAGGCAGTGGGAGGAGCCGATGGCTTACCGTTCTAAACCGCCGATCGAGCAGCCCGTTCGCGACGAGAAGCACGCGCACCAACTGGCGGTCGCGCTCAAGGCCGCGCGTATCTACTCGCCCGACGAGGTGCTCGCGGTCGTGTCCGACCTCGAGCGCAAGCGCACGGACAGCGAGATGATGGCAGGCGTGCGGCGACAGTCGCACGCGATGACACGGCTCGCCATGTCGCTGATCTGCTACACGGGCATGACGCTCCCTGAGATCAGCGCGTACATCTGTCAGACGCCGCAGCGCGTCATCGACATGCGGAGGCTCTTCCGCTATGGCAAGGATGTCCAGCAGCAGCGCACCTTCCTTGCCGAAGTACGCGAGGAACTCGAGCGGAGGTACATGCCATGATCGACGAGCCGATGCAGTGGAGTCGCGTACGGTGGACATCGTGGACAGTCGAGCCGCATCCGTTCAGCAGGCGAGCCGCGCTCAAGGTCAAGTACACGCTCATCGACGGGACGGAGTCGGTCGAGTGGCGCGTGCCGACGGACGACGAGCAGTCCATCGCGTTCTATCACTGGCGCGTCTGGTGGGCACGACGATCGCAAGTGTCTGCGCCGCACTCGCCCTGGCAGGCGCTCGAGTATCAGCGGGACGGCTATGTCGCCTCGACCGCGCGCATCTTGCACCGCAAGGACGACGCGAAGCGGTACGTCTGCCACGAGGACATTAGTATCCCGCCCGACCCTAGCACGGTGAGGTTCCAGCAGTATCGTCACGGCTGAATCGACAACACAAGGAGACACCATGACGCAACGGATTGACGATGCCGCGATGCGGTATCTCGGCGCAGGGATGTGCGTCCTGCCTGCGGACCGCAAAGCCAAGAGACCGACACTCAGTCGATGGCAGCCGTACATCGAGAGCCCGCCAACCGAGGAGCAACTCGACGCGATGCTGTGGGACCCGCACGATGCGATCTGCATCGTCTGCGGGCTCGTCAGCGGCAACCTCGAGATGATCGACTTCGACCTGCAGGGCGTCGCGTTCGAGGCGTGGAAGAATGCCGTACGCGAGCACGACGCGGCGCTGTACGACACGCTCGTCATCGAGACCACGCCCGCAGGCGGACGGCATGTCGTCTATCGGTGCGTCGATCCAGTCGGCGGGAACGCCAAACTCGCGCACAAGATCATCGAGGCGGACGGCGAGATCGTCGAGGTCGCAGGCAAGTCGTATCCCGCGCGGCGCAACGACGACGGATGGCACGCGAAGGTCTGCGTCATCGAGACGCGAGGGCAGGGCGGTCAGTTCCTGTGCGCGCCGAGCGATGGATACTCGCTGCAGCAGGGATCGTTCGATGGCGTGCCGACGATCACGCGCGATCAGCGCGACATGCTCATCGGATGCGCACGGGCGCTCGACGAGGATCGACCTGCGCCCATCGGCAGGCAGTCATCCATCCCGTCGGACGGGAGGCTCGGCATGCGACCGGGCGACGAGTTCAACGCGCGCGGCGACATGCGCGCGCTGCTCGTCAAGCACGGATGGCGGAAGATCCGCGACGGCGAGAACGAGCACTGGTGCAGGCCCGGCAAGGAGCACGGCACGAGCGCGACGCTCAAGGACGGCAACCTGTTCGTGTTCACGAGCAGCGCGGCTCCGCTCGAACCCAACCAGTCTTACAGCGCCTTTGGACTGTACGGCACGCTCGAGCACGCTGGCGACTGGTCGAGCGCGACGAAGGCTCTCGGCGCTCAGGGCTACGGGTCGCCCGCTATGCGTCCGATGCCGAGGACGGCACAGGCGGCGCTGCCCAAGATCGCGCAGCAGTTCGACTTCAAGACCGCGTCGCAACTGCGCGACCAGTACCCGCAACTTCGACCGCCGCTCATCGAGGGCATCCTGCGGCGCGGCGAGACGATGAACATCATCGCGTCGCCAAAGGTCGGGAAGTCGTGGATGGTCAACGATCTCGCGATCTGCGTGGCGATGGGTCAGCCCTGGCTCGGCATGCCGACCGTGCAGGGCAAGGTCCTCATCCTCGACAACGAACTGCACCCAGAGACGATGTCGAGCCGAATCGCCACGCTCAAGTCGAAGCGGTCGTGGGACGACGAGGTCATCGACCGCAACCTGCACTTCGTCAACCTGCGCGGCGGGCTCCTGAGCATCGAGGACCTCGATGGCTCGTTCGTGGCGCTCGAGCCCGACTCCTACTCGATGATCGTGCTCGACGCCTACTACCGCTTCCTGCCAGTCGGCGTCGACGAGAACGACAACGGCGCGATCGCGAACATCTACAACCTCATCGACAGGCACGCACGGTCGATCAACGCCTCGTTCGTCCTGATCCATCACACGAGCAAGGGCGGTCAAGCCGAGAAGTCGGTGACGGATGTCGGATCGGGCGCAGGCAGTCAGAGCCGCGCGACGGACACGCATCTCGTCCTGCGCCACCACAAGGAGGAGGGCGTCATCGTCGTCGATGCCGCCGTCCGATCCTGGAAGCCGATCGAGCCGTTCTGCCTCAGGTGGAACTTCCCGCTCTGGGAGCGCGACACGACCGGGCTCGACCCTGCCGACCTGCGCCGACCCGAACGCAAGAAGCGCGAGCGCGGGACAGGCGTCACGGACACCGATCCACCTGACCCGTACGGGACCGCAGACGCCTTCCAACGGGCTTTCATTGCCGTACCCTCCACGAGGGCGGAGATCGTCGCCCGAGCCCGCCAAGCGAACCTGAGCGCGCGCAGGGCGAACGCTGCTCTGGCGTCGTGTCTGGTCCAACATCTCGTCACGGAGACGCCGTCGGTCGGCGCACGACCGGCGACATTCACGCCCGTAGTGTCCGATATCCTGCCGAACGGACTTCCGTTATGAGACCACGATATTCCGCTTACGCAGCATTAGTGTGTGTGCGCACACCCTCCCTAGTACCCTCCCTAGGTGCAGGCGCTAAAGCGCTGCACCTTGTACACGTGAAATGTGTGCGCGCACACACAAACTCCGCAAGCGCGGAAACGGCGCCCGTCCGTTGCCAGATCCATCGTCACGACCGTAGTGTTACGCCATGCAACATGATCCCGAAGGAGACACCATGACCGCCAGACCAACCACCACCACCTCGACCTCGACCGCCATCACAACTGCAGATCCATCGCACGGCTACCTGCTCGACGCCGAGCGGCAACTCGCTCGGCTCGGCGACATCGCTGAGGCAGCCAGGCCCGAGGCGCTGCTCCGACTCCATCGCCAGTGCACCGAGATCCGCAAGCAGGCGACCACGATGATCGGGCTCATCGAGGGCGCGATCAAGGAGCACATCATCACGACGAACAGCGACGTCCAGATCGACGAGAACATGCGCTGGTACGTCGCGCCAGAGCGCAAGGTCAAGTCGATCGACGACGACGCCGTCGCGCATGCCGTCCTCAAGGCGGCGCAGGGCGACCTCAGCAAGTTCACCACGGGACCAGACGGCGTGCTCAAGTCGCAGCCATGGAAGCCTGCGACCGTGCGCAAGTTGATCGGCGACGACGAGTACGAGCGCCTGTTCCGAACGGACATCGGCACGAGCCTCGTGCTCAAAGTCCACGACAGCCGATTCGGAAAGGCAGGCAAGTGATGCAGTACAACGACCGCACCGTCAAGCCCGACGACACAAGATGGCGTGATGAAGCGATCTCGCAGCAGCATCGCAAGTGGGGCTGGAATATGCCATGCTCCGACATCGACTGGCTTGTCGTCGAGTACTCTTCCCTTGAGCCACGCGCGATTGTCGAGTACAAGCGAGTGCGCGAACTGCCTGCAGGCTTCACGCTTGACACGCCGCAGATGACGGTGCTATCCAAACTCGCGCAGAGGGCTCGACTGCCTCTGATCATTGTTAACTACCTGCACTCGCCCGACCGCGTGGACTGGGCGTTAGAGGCAGTCACGATCCCGTTCGTCGGTCATCCGCAAGAGCATGGGCTTATGTCGGAGCGCGAGTATGTGCAGTTGCTTGCGAGCGTCAAGGGTCAGGTAATCGAGGACACGGTGCTATCGACCCTCAGCCGCAGGATGCCAGAGGGAGTCTGGACTCCTGACGACTACACGCCATCGGAGGGATAAAACTCGCACGACATAGAGTTAGGTGTCATGCCAAGTGTCCCGCACATCCGAGTCCGCATCGGCATGCGGGACTGGCGCATCGCCTTCCTGCCTGCGCGAGCCCTGCCCAAGGACACGCTCGGGACCTGCGATCACCCGCCTGGGCGGCATCCGACCATCATGGTCCGCCGTAGCCTGTCATCGCAGGCGCTGCTCGACACGACCGTGCACGAGGTGCTGCACGCCGCTCGACCCGAGATGAGCGAGGAAGCCGTCGCGGAAACGGCGAGTACCATCGCGCGCGTACTGCACCGACTCGGCGCTCGCATCACGCCACCGTAGGTCACCATCGAGAGCGCCGTGAGGGTCAGGGAGGCGCTATGCCAACACTGTCCGACCACGTCACCTTCGTCGCGCTCGGCGTGCCGGGTCCGTCTGGCTCGAAGCGCGCGCTCCGTCATCGCTACACGGGCAAGATCGTGCTCATCGACTCGGGCGGCGCGAAGACGAAAGCCTGGCGGTCGGTCGTCGCTTCCGCCGCGCGCAAGGCGATGGCGGACATCGAGGTCAAGCCACCGTACTACCTCGCCATCGAGTTCCGCATGCCGCGACCGAAGTGCCACTACTCGAAGTCTGGCGACCTGCTTCCAGGCGCACCGTGGGTCCCGGTCGTGAAGCCCGATCTGACGAAGTTACTGCGCGCGACCGAGGACGCTCTGACTGGCATCGTCTGGAAGGACGACTCGCTCGTCGTCGAGACTTTCGTGAGTAAGACCTACGCTTTGAGCAGCGCCTCTGGCGCGAGGATCACCGTCTGTCATGTCGAAAGCAAGAACGGCGAAGGCAAAGACAACATCGACCGCGCGGCATTCTTTGACGCGCCCGCTCTGCAATGACCTGTCCTGGGCGCAGGTCCACAAGAACATCATCCGCATCGACATCTCGTTCAAAAGCATGAACGACTCGCAGTGGTTCCTGCTGCGCGGCGACGCGCATCACGACAACCCGCACAGCGACCACGAGAAGCAACTCGATGACCTGCGCGAGGCGCAGCGTCGCGGCGCTGGCATCATCGACGTCGGCGACCTCTTCTGCGCGATGGGCGGTCGAGCCGATCCGCGTCGATCGCGTCACGGGTCCACGCGCGAGGAGCATGTCGAGGCGGCTGACTACTTCGACTCGCTGGTGCGCCACAACGCCGAGTTCCTGCGCCCGTACGCGCGGAACATCATCGGGATCGGCATGGGCAACCACGAGACGAGCGTCCGCAAGAATCAGGAGACCGACCTGACCGCGCGTCTCGTCGAGCGAATCAACGCGAAGGAAGGCACGAACATCATCAACGCGGGCTACGGCTGCTACTACGCGATCGCGATGCAGTGTTTCGGTCGGAGGACGACATCGTGGATGCACACCTACCACGGGTCGGGCGGCGGCGGCATGATGTCCTTCGACACGCTCCGCGTGCGTCGCCAGTCGTCGTTCCATCCGATGGCGGACATCCTCGTCTCGGGTCATGTGCACGAGCGATGGGCGCTCGAGACGACGCGCGTCGTGCCCGCGTCGCAGAACGGCGTCTACACGCTCACCCACGAGCCGCAGTGGCATGTGCGCACCGGAACGTACAAGCAGGAGTTCGACATGGCGGGCGGATTTCACTTCGAGCGCGGCGCACCGCCGAAGCCGATCGGCGCGATGTGGATGAAGGCGTCTATCGTTACTCAGAGAAGTCCCAATCGTGACGGACGCACGACGTATCCTCGATTCGAGTTCACGCCAACATGAGCAAAGACAACAACAAGTCAGTACGCGACCTCGTCGCGCAGTTCGTCGAGCAGATCGGCGCGGACAGCATCGTTGTCATCTGGAGCGAGGTCGGGAAGGACCTGACATCGAGTAAGTGCGTCACGTTCGGCAACCAGTTCGCGTGTCGTGCGATGGTCAAGACGATGCACGACGACTACGTCATCTCGGAGATGAACGCGCGGGACGACGGCAAGAAGCGAAGCAAGGAGTGAGCAGTGAGCGACCAATCCGACCAACCACGACGCGGCGGCGTGCAGAACGTACTACAGTGGGCCCAACTTCTTGTCCTGTGCATCGGCGTAGCGGGCGTGTTCCTGACGCTCGGCAGGAGGGACGCGGTTCTCGAGATGAACGGGCAGCAGATCGCGGAACTGAGGGCGATCTGTTCGGACTTGGCGCGGGTGACGGGCTCGCTGAGTTCTACAGACGCAGCGCACAGCGCGCAGATCGCGTCGATCGAGAAGAGGCTGGACCGTCTGGAGCGACTGCCCTGACTGTCCTGCACTCGATGCGCGACATGTGCAGGCTCATGGTCGCGTACAATGACAGGTACGCGGCGATGTCGAGGCGCATGCGCGCCTACCTGATCGCCACGATCCTGTTCGCGTCGTTAGCCGCCTTCTTTGCGCTGCTCGCCGCGCTCGCTGTTATGCTGTCAATCGCCTAAAGAAAGGAATCAATGAGCATGAACACCATGTCGAAGAACTGGAAGACCACGGGCGCAGGCATCGCGGCGATCGTCGTCGCGGCAGGCGCGATCCTGACCGCGATGACGGACAACGATCCCGCGACGAACCCTGACTGGGCTGCGCTCGTCGCAGCCGTGATCGCAGGCGTGGGCCTGATCTTCGCCAAGGACGGCAACGTCTCGGGAACCTGATGCGTGCGTTCCTGCAGGCACTCTTCGCGTCGCTGTTCGAGTGGCTCGGCGTGCAAGCCGAGCGTGGCAAGCGTGCAAGCGATGCCCAAGACGATCGCAGCGGACAGCAACGCATCGGGCGCAGGATTGAGGAGCACCTGCGTGCTCGTCGCAACGCTGCTGCTGACACTTATGGCGGCGTGCGGCTGCGCGAGGACGGTACTCGTGAGCGAGGACAGCCCGATCAGGACGGGACCTGACCTGCACGCGCGGGTCTACACGCTGACGAGCGACGGCGACTGGCGCCTGAGCGACAACCGAGTCCACATCCCAGAGGGCTGGTACTGTGTCCCGCCATCCTTCGTCAAAGACAAGTAGCGCACACTTGGACCTCATCGAGCGCCAGATCGACCGCGTGACGACCCTCACGGAGTCGGACTACCAGTCGCTGCGCGTGATGCTCGTCGAGATCGAGAACAATCCCAGGCAGCCGAAGCGTGAACGGACTCGCGCTTCGCTGCTTCGCGTCCGCATCGAGTCCGCAACGCGTCAAGGCTGGGGCAAGCGATGAGCAAAGAACTACAGGCGATACTCAAGCACGCCAAGATCGAGCACGTCGATATCACGACACTGCTGCACGATCCAGCGAACGTCCGCAAGCACGGACCGCGCAACCTCGACGCAATCAAGGCGAGCCTCAAGCGGTTCGGTCAGGTCAAGCCGATCGTCGTGGACGGCGACAACATTGTCCGCGCAGGTAACGGCACGCTCATGGCGGCGCGCGCGCTCGGATGGAGCACGATCGACATCGTGCGCACGCCGCTCAAAGGCGCGGAGGCGACGGCGTACGCGATCGCCGACAATCGCACGGCTGAGTTAGCGGAGTGGGACGACGAGTCGCTCGCGCAGCAACTCGCCGCGCTCCAGATCGACGACGAGGCACTCGCGCTCGCCACGGGCTTTGACGAGAAAGAGATCGCGGCGCTCGCGCTTCCAAACTTTGAGCCGGGCACGCTCGAGGATCAAGGCCAGTTAGATCAGAAAAAGTCAATCACGTGCCCAAAATGCGGACATGAGTTCACGATCTGACTTGCGCGTTGACTGGTGTACGCATGATGCCGCCAAGTATGCGGTGACGCATTGGCACTACAGCAAGAGCCTGCCGCCACCTCCAATGGTGCACGTTGGTGCATGGGAATGCGGCAGATTTGTTGGATGCGTTTTGTTTGCGCGTGGCGCTACTCCAGAACTACTGTCGCCTTACGGACTTGATTCGACGCAAGGTTGCGAACTAGTCAGGATCGCGCTTGGCGTTCACGCGACACCCGTATCACGCATTGTTCGTATCGCAATCAAGATGCTGCGAGAGTCATCGGCCGGATTGCGTTTGATCGTGTCCTTTGCTGATCCGTCTCAGGGTCATCATGGAGGCATCTATCAGGCTGGCGGATGGACGTATGCAGGACAGAGCGCGTCATCATCCATGTACCGAGATAGCAAGGGTAAGATATGGCATGAGCGCATGATTTCGCGAACTGGTCGGAAAAAGGTGTTTGGTAAGTATAGGTCTGTGCTTCGTCCAGATCAGTGCACACGCATTAGAATGCCCGGCAAGCATCGCTATCTCATGCCGCTCGATGATGAGATGCGTCATAGGATCGCGCCGCTTGCAAGAACATACCCAAAGCGCGTCGGAAGTGCAGACAGCGGCACGCCTGACTTCCAGTCAGGAAGGGACGGTGCAACTCCGATCCCGACGCTTGCAACTAAGCCATGACAGACGAGCAGCGCGACATCATCGACAGCAGCCAGATCGAGCGAGATCGCGGGCACGATCGAGAGACGTTGCGCATGCTCATTCAAGCGGTCCGAAACCGCTGGGCGATCCCTGAAGGTATGCGCGATGCAGCGCCCAAGATCGCGGCACGCATCGCCATGAGCGGCGCGACCGAGCGCGAGAAGTTGCGAGCGATTGAACTGCTCGCTGCGCTCGACCGCGACAACATCGCCGCGCTGGCGCTGCTCGACAAGAACGAGCGGCTCGACGGCGGACAGGCGACGGAGCGGATCGAACTTCGACCAGTGACATTCGAGCGGCGGGACTGATGCTCGAGTTGCGTCTGCCTGCGCTCTACGCGAAGCAGTACGAGGCGATCCACGATCCGAAGCGCATCGTCGTCATTGAAGCGGCAACGAAGGCGGGCAAGACAGCCGGCTGTCTCGTCTGGCTCCTCGGCAAGGCGTGGAACGACAAGGTCGCAGGACACTCGTACTGGTGGATTGCGCCCGTGTATCAGCAGTCGCGTATCGCCTTTGACCGCATGAAGGGATGGCTGCGCCAGGCGGACCAGAACAAGCGCGTGTGGAAGTCGCACGATACAGAGATGTGGATCGAGATAGCGTCAGGCTCGCGCATTTGGTTCAAGTCGGGCGACGATCCTGACAACCTCTATGGCGAGGATGTTTACGGCGCAGTGCTCGACGAAGCGACACGCATGCGCGAGGAGTCGTGGCATGCAGCCCGCTCGACGCTGACGGCGACGCGAGGCGCGGTGCGCATCATCGGCAATGTGCGCGGACGGCGGAACTGGGTCCATCGACTCGCGCAGCGCGGAATCAGCGGGCAGGACAACGACATCGCCTACCACAAGTTGACGGCGTACGACGCGGTCGCCGGCGGCGTGATCAAGATCGAGGAAGTCGAAGCAGCGAAGCGCGACCTGCCCGATCCCGTGTTCCGCGAGTTGTATCTCGCCGAGGCGGCGGACGATGGCGGCAACCCGTTCGGCGTGCAAGCGATCGCGCGCTGCATCGCGCCGATGAGCGGCGAGCCCGTCGCGTGCTACGGCGTGGATCTCGCCAAGAGCCAGGACTGGACGGTCGTCGTCGGGCTCGACCGCGACTGCCGTGTCTGCGTGCTCGAGCGGTGGCAGAGCGACTGGGGCCAGACGCTCGAGCGGCTCAAGCGCACGATCGGCGACACGCCCGCGCTGATCGACTCGACCGGCGTGGGCGACCCAATCGTCGAGGAGTTGCAGCGATCGTTGCCGTGCGTGACGGCGTTCCGATTCACCTCGCAGAGCAAGCAGCAGATCATGGAGGGCTTGTCCTCGAGGATGCAGCAGGGCGGCATACAGTTACCCGACGGCTGGCTTCGAGCGGAATGCGAGTCGTTTGAGTTTGAGTATTCGCGCACTGGCGTGCGGTACAGTGCG
>SXGQ01473463.1_pt1 | contig 26852 bp, 21 predicted proteins | sample 3178371 | NCBI WGS metagenome assembly SXGQ01 (sample SAMN11356859, study PRJNA531348) | freshwater metagenome | isolation source: freshwater sample F1-20 | place: China: Fuxian Lake, Yuxi | collected 2017-12-25 | reverse complement strand
GTCTACCCACGCGAAGTGGAAGATGTGTTGAGTGCCCATCATGCCGTAAGCATGGTCATGGTGATTGGCGTACCAGATGAAAAATGGGGCGAAGCGGTTAAAGCCCTCATTGTGCTCCGCGCAGGTCATACTCCATCAGACGAGCTGACAGCCGAACTCAAGCAGTTGGTTAAACAGGAAAAGGGCTCACAGCAAGCGCCGAAGTCAATTGACTACGTAGATTCGTTGCCACTCACCGCGCTGGGCAAGCCCGATAAAAAAGCCGCTAGGGCGCAGTTCTGGACGAATACCGACCGCGCAGTTTCCTAGGGCTAAGCCCCCCGGCTTGCCCCCATCCCATTGCTGAGAGGGAGCAAGCCGAAGGAAGTAATCAGCCAGCCTTACCCATTGCGAGATCACTTACGTCTACGAAATCGGTTGTCAATGGCTTGACTTTGCCCTTTTCCAAAACGCTGTAGATCACGCTGCGGTTAAACAGGCGGTTGTAACCCGCAAGACCATCAGTCCATTCCTTGGTGAAGTCCAAGATCGGAACCATGCCACCCAAATCCAATGAGGAAGTGTTTGATGCAGCTTCGAAGAATGAAGTCGCTGTGATCTCACCACTAATTGTTTCGGCAATCATCTTGAACCCAACGTATGCAGCCCAAGTGCCCATGCCACCAAGTGAGTTGTAGTCCACTGTGGTGGTGTCCAGACCTGCTTCATCAAGTGCTAAGCGGAATTCCGACCAAGCATCGGTTGAGATGTCTGGGTACATGCCAGCAATGACGTCACCGTCAGTTGATTCTTCGTTCCCCTTCGCCGAAACTTCGTTCAAGTTTCCTTGTGGGCCGTACTGCCGTGCAGTTGTTCCCGACTGAGTCCAAGCGGTGTTCCATGTGATGTAAGGAGTTTCCGAGATAACGGTGGCGACGCAATCTACGCCGGCAGTTGCTTTCGCAACTTCTGCCGAATAGTCCTGCGCAACACCGCTGATCGTAACGATTTCGCCAAACTTTTTACCGTAGGCCTTCATCGCATTTTCCATTGGTGGAAGGAATACTTGTGCACCATCAATGATGACAGCATTGAGCTTCTCACACTTGTCAACTTCGATTGCATGCTTAATTGCACCTACTGCATACATCGGTTGGTTACCAATTGGGAACGAGTACTTGCTTGTCAACTCGGACGGCGTAATTGGGCAACATGGACCAAACCAAGAAATGCTGGATTTCTCAATTACTGGAACAATGCTTTCCGCAAAGAACGTGAATGATCCGACAACTGCTACGACATTTTCCTCAACTGCCTGTCGTGCACATGTTGCAGCCACTGCTGGGTCAAATTGTTCGTCACAAACAATCACCTCAATTGGACGACCGCCAATTCCACCACGAGCATTGATATACGATTCGTATGCCTTCGCTGTATTGGCGATATTTTGGTAAGTCGGACCTGCAGCATTAAGCGTGGTCACCGTCATTAATTTGATTGGCTCGCCTGTGAGTGCTGGCACAGTCTCTTCGGTAGCGGCTTCTTCTGATGTCGAATCAGAATCACCTCCGCCACAACTCGTTGCCAGCAAGCCCAATATTGCAAGGCTCGCTAATACCTTTCCTGTCTTTCGTTTCATAAACTCCCCCGTGTTTGTAGTGAATTACTAACTGCCATACTTATCATTTCTTACTTTATTAGGCAACATCAAATGGTGCCCAAACCTACTCATCGGTAGCGGTAGTACTGGCAAGCCCTACCGACCCCGAAGCTCCGAAATTGCCAAATCTGCCGCATTGGCGCCACAAAGACCATGGGCCCCCGCACCTGGAGGTGTTGAGGCGGAACATAAATAGGTACCAGCAACGCCAGTCGAGTAGGGCGAGGTAGTCAATCTTGGACGAAAGAGAAGCTGTCTTGGAGACGATTGACCGCCAATGATGTCGCCACCGACATAGTTCGCGTTATGCACCGACATTTGCGTGGTCGATCGTGTCGCCATACCCACGATGCGATCTCTGAAGCCGGGTGCGAATCGTTCAATTTGCTTAATTATCGCTTCCGTTGCATCGCCTTCGAAACCGTGTGGCACGTGTGCGTACGACCACACTGGTTTGACATCGCCACTCGCACGACTCGGGTCAGCAACATATTGCTGCCCCACCAAAACAAATGGACGCTCTGGCATTTTCCCTGAATGAATCATGGCTTCACCCGCCATAACTTCGACCGCGCTACCTCCAAGATGAACAGTGCCAGCCTGATGGGCTGCAGTCGCAGTCCAGGGCACCCCACCTTCCACTGCAAAATCAACTTTAAATGCACCCGCACCATGTCGGTAACGCTTGTACGCAGCAGAAATTTTTGATGGCAGTCGGTCGCCAAGAATATTGGCGGCGATACTCGGCGACACATCCAACATCAACACATCCACTGGCGGCAGTTCGGTCACTGATTTGACAGCATGGCCGGTCTCGATCACGCCACCGTGCGCCTTAATCACAGAAACAAGTGCATTGGCAATTGACTGCGACCCACCTTTAGCCACTGGCCAGCCTTCGGCATGTGCGGCAACGACCAGCGAGAGGCCCACCGAACTTGAAAACGGAGTGGTTAATGGATACAAAGCGTGGGCTGCGACGCCCATCCACAAACCGCGAGCTGACTCCGATTTTAAAAGCGTTGCGAGAACAGACGCAGGCAATAGCGCACGCGCACCAAATTGAGCCAATAAGAGGGGGTGCTTCGGGATTCTTAAAATTGGTTTACTAATATCTGAAAGCAAGTCGTCAAAGTTTTCCGCACTTGACGAAAACGCTTTCCCCCACCGTGCCCCTGATTTACCCAAGCGTTTCGCAGTCTCATGCACACTTTGATGCAGCTCGGCTGCCGATCCATCATCAAACGGGTGAGCACATTGAATGGGTGGCGAACACCACTCCAGTCCGTAGCGATGTAGTTCAAGTTCTTTATAAATAGGAGACGCCACGGCAAGTGGGTGAAATGCCGCGCACTCGTCGTGAATGAGATTAGGCAATATTTTTTCGGCACTTCTTGCCCCACCACCAATAGTTTGTGCTGCCTCAATAACTGTCACATGTAAACCAGCACGCGCAAGTTTTGCCGCAGCGGCGAGCCCGTTGGGGCCACTTCCTACAACAATGGCGGTTGACACTTAGTGCTTTACTTTTATTTCCGCCCGCCGGTGCCTGGGTGTGCGACGCCAGGCGCAACATAGCCTGGCTTTACCCATGTGACCGTATGAGGTATCGGACCATCGGGAAGCCATGGCTGGGTGTTGTAGGCATCATCATTGTGATACCAACCCTTTTCCACGGTGCCAAGAGCCGCGTCAATTACGCGATATTGAACTTTTTTGCTGAACGCCGGCTGTGATTCAGTGAAAGCCACAACCACGTCGCCTGGTTCATACTGACACTGCTCTTGTAAACCAGCAATGAGTCGCTCATCACAGCAGTGACCGTCGCCAAAGTTCCAGCCTGTAATGACATTCGAGAGAAATTCTCCCTCACGTTGCAGTCGATGATCGAGGCTTTCTGTGTGACGCATGAGGGCTGAATAATGCATTCGACCCATCGGGTGCATCATTCGGAATGCGCAAGCTTTCTGCATGAACACTTCTGAGATCTCCCGACCAAATAGTGGCTCGATTTGATCAATTTGATTGTCGGCATATTTAACGACGCGTTCATTAATTCGATCTTCCATGCTTTTGTCCCGGAAGGACCACGTCGTTGATGCCCAGTTACCCGCGTACTGTTTCATTCCCACAAGGAATGACACATATTGAGGCTTAAAGGCGCCGAGAACAATCGGCGAAAGCCCTGCAACAACAACTATCGCAAGAAGTGTTGGATCCATATCAGCCACTGAATATCCATCGCTTGCGTGAAAGCCCGCAAAGAGGAAAGCCACACAGAACATGAAGTAAACATTCCATTCGAGTGGAACTGCAAGCGGGATTGTCGAAATTATGAAGGTGTGCAGTGCCCAGATTGAAAGAATTGCGATCCATGTTGCCCAGCCCCAAGGGGAGAACAGCAGCACTAATGGCATCACTAACTCACAGGTCGTGCCTCCGATGTGTGCGAGTAAGTGAGTGGTACTCGAGGGTCGCAAATCATTCGGATAATTCTTAATTGTTTTGCGCCTGAAGTTTTTGAAGATCATCCAAGGCGTGTTTTGCACCATGATTGATACTGTGCTCGAAAAGCCATGATTAAATTTGGAGAATCCAGCACCCATCCAAACAATTACGATGAAGATTTTTGCGGCAACAAGCATGTCTGTAAAGTTGCTCATCAAACCGAAACACAGCATTGTTGGAACGTACTGCTCGGCTCGCGATGCAAGAAACACACACTTGTCTCGAAGACCCATTATCAAAATCAGTGCACAGTAGACCACCAGAGCCCACTGTGGCATGACCCCAGCTGAGTCTTCGGGCATGCCAGCAACGGACTCGCCCGAAAGAAACATCATCATAATGAGCCAAAAAACAATCAGTTTGTAAAGACCAGTGTCCCAGGGAGTACGCCGTGTTCCTTTAGTGAGCGGCACGTGGTTCGGATAGGGAGGAATTCGGAACGTATCGTTTTGCCACCAGTAAAGAACATTTCCGATTGGTGGATCAAAACGAAAGTTCATTGGTCCCGATCCTGCGGCAAGTCCAAGGATTTCCATCAGGATCGTCCAAACCATCAACTTCTGGTACAGAATCGGTTCATTCCACCAACTGCCAATGTCGTTGAACTCCAGACCAGCGGTGAATGTTCCCGAAAAGATCAGACCAAATAGCCCGAAGAAGAAAATCTTCCAAACATAAAAAGTAACCGACTGTTTCGGGGTTCCGAATCCGTAATCCACCCAGTGAATCATCAGAAGCTTCATTCGCTCAAAAAACGGAATTGATTCGAATTCGTCAAGGTTCACATCTGGAAGTTCTGCGTTTCTGTAGCCCATGGTCAGTTACTTCCTTGCGCGTTGAGCGCGATCACGACGAATTTGTTCTTTTTCAAAGTAATAATCATCTTCATCAGCCTTTCGTGTGGACGTTATCGTTCCAGTTAAACGGGTCATTGATCGCTCCCTCACCCGCAACCGCCTCCATTGCTTCCGTTTATCTTTTCTTCGCTTTCGTTCAATATGGTCTTCTTCGGTCTCTGACGTTCCCTGCAGATACATCTGTTCTATCTCATCAAGTCTGTCCATAGCCTCTTCGGCTGTGAGGTGAAGCGCAATTTGTCCACGGGCAAGTAAATACACGCGATCCGCATACTGCAGGGCTTTCGATGCATGCTGCTCAACAATTAACGCTCCTGAGCCATTTTTGTCAACAGAATCACGAACTGCACCAAGTAGTCGATCAACAATTTTTGGCGCTAAGCCAAGTGACAATTCATCTGCGAGCAATAGCGAAGGTCGGCGACTCAAAGCCCGCGCCAAAGCGACCATCTGCTGCTCCCCACCGGAAAGCAAACCGCATCTCACATCAAGAAGAGGAATAAGTTCAGGGAAGAGTTCAAGAGCGAGATCTACTGAAGCATTTCCAAGGCGCAAATTGTCGCGCGTGGTCATTTTTGTGAATATTAAGCGCCGCTCGGTAACAATTCCGAGCCCACGGCGTTGAACGCGCAGATAGGCAGGTTCCCACGTCGGAACATTGTTCAGCATTACTAGACCGTCAACCGCGTCCAACTCACCCGCGATCGTCAAAAGAGTCGTTGTTTTTCCCGCACCGTTTGGCCCCAAAAGACAAACAACTTCTCCCTCGTTAACATGAATATTGATGCGATTTACAACTGCGCGGCCGTAGTAGCCGGCTTTGAGATTGCGTGTTTCAAGCAAACTTTTCATGAGGCCGCCCCTGTTTGAAGTGCTGCACCCTGTTCATTTTTTTTGGCCCGAGTTCGGTCAGATTCTGTTCCAAGGTAAGCCCTAATCACTTCCGGATCCGATTGCACCTCCGTGGGGCTTCCCGACGAAATGAGTTTTCCGAAATCAAGCACAAGCACTTGGTCACACACGCCCATGACGAAATTAAGATCGTGTTCAACAACAAGAATCGCCATGCCCCATTCAACTGCAAGACCACGAACTAGACGTGCCAAGTTTTGACTTTCGGCCTCACTCAGACCTGCAGCTGGCTCATCAAGTAACAGCACACTTGGAACCATCGCCACTGCCCGAGCAATTGCTAGCAACCGGCGCTTACCATAGGAAAGATCTTTAACATCTCGGTGTAGATCGTGTTCAAGGTCAAATTGGGTAATCGCCCTCACAACTGGGGCTGAAAACAATGGATTTTTAGGTCGAATCAAGTCTCGAATGTACGACCAGCGATCTTGCGGGTCGGCTGCAACACTGAGGTTTTCATACACGGTGGCATCATTGAAAAGTTCAAGTCCTTGGAATGAGCGTGAGAGACCAGCACGTGCACGCCCAGAGGCGTTGAGCGCGGAAATATCTTGGACATCCAACGTGACCGAACCAGCCGATGATGTAAATCCGGAAACTGCATCAATGAGGGATGTTTTTCCAGCGCCGTTTGGTCCGATTAGACCAGTGATCGTGCCAGGAACAAGTTTGAAACTGACGTCATCGACAGCAACTACGGCCCCATATTGCACTCTCAAGGTATTTACGTGCAATGTCTGCGGGTTCACTTTGTACTCGTTAGCTCCATCATTGTTTGGAACTGAAACATCCGCTAGATCAATGTGATACGAACGACCCCACTTCTTCGTTCGCTTCAATTGCCGAAAAATCTTTACCCACTCCGCTGCCAAACCATCTTGGTAGTACAAAACGGTGAGCATTGTGGCGATTCCACTAATCAGTTGGATCCAACGACCTACGCCGTCCCATGTAGATTCAAAAATCTCTTGAGTTAATCCTGCTGCGGCCATGGTGCCGCCAAAGAAAGGTCCTAACAGTTGACCGATTCCACCAACCAACGCAAAACCTACATAGGCAATTGAGGTGAAGGTAGTAAATGATTGATAACTGATTGAACTAACTCGAAATGCAACGAGAATCCCACCCAATGCGGCTATGGCGGATGCAAGTGAGAAAGCAAACAATTTTGCAGAAAAGATGTCAACGCCGAGTGCCGCGGCGGCTCGCTCGTTGGTGCGTACTGCAATAAGCCGACGACCACTGCGGCTTCGTCGTACGTTCGAGACTATCCAGACCGTAAAAATAGCCATAGCAAGCGCAAAAATTCCATAGCGTTCCGGATACACAATCGAGTCAATGCTGTACCCAAAAATACTTGGGCTATCAACCAATGTTCCTTTAACTCCGCCCGTGTAATTTCTATTTTTAAACAACACCAATTCGAGAGTTGTCCCCATTCCAAGCGTCACAATCGCCAAGTTCAAACCCCTAGTTCGCAAAGCAGGTATTGCAAACAACATTCCAAGTGGTACCGCCGCGACAACTCCAATAACCATCGCGAGCAAAAATGGAAGGTCAAATACAGATGCAAGGCGTCCAGCCGCGTACGCGCCGAACCCCGCGATTGAATACTGAGCGAGCGATAGTTGTCCGGCATACCCAGTAAGCACCACCATCGAGAGCAAAACAACTGCCACAGAAAGTGAAACTGTTAAGGCGTCGATCCACTTAGGTGATTTTGTCAACATCAGAAATACGATGACGCCCGATCCAAAAAAGGTCCAGTCCCAAGAAATCCGCCCGCTTCCCAACATCGGAAATTCACGCAGGAAATAATCCCTATTCGGGAGCGACGTTCCTCGGAAAACCAGCACGGCAACTACGATCAGGAACGGAAGCGACGGACCAAGACCCTGTTGATCTGTAAACCGCCCAACAAGTGTTTGACCAATACCAAGTACGAAGGCGGTCGTAGTAGCGATTGGAAAAGATCGGAAATCAGCAACAAGCGCAGCTGCTAAGGCAGCGAGAACGAGCCCCGTCATGACCGTCACCTGCAGGGTAATAATCGGAACGACCAAGATTCCCGCGACTGTTGTCAGTGATGAGCCGAGGACCCAGTTGAGCACCGCAATCGTGTTTGACGAAATACCGACTGCGGAGGCAGCCTGCTCGTTTTCGGATACTGCCTCGGTGGCAAGTCCGAAATTGCTGGAGCGGTACAACAGCCACAGGCCAACAGCCGACAAGCAACCGAGAGCAAGAAGCACAATCCTGTCCATGGTGATCCCAACATCCGACCACAAAATCAGCCGCTGAGAGGGTAGAAAACTTGGAATCTGTCGGGGCTCCGAACCGTAACGAATAACCACGCCCGCTTGAATGGTTACGAATACCGCCAGAGTCGCAATAACTCGAATGAGTGAACTGGCTTTGCGCAATGGGCGCAGCAACATCCAGTGAGTGAGAAAACCCAATGTTGCAGAGAGTAGAACTCCAAAAAATGAAGCTAATAGGAACGACATCCCGTGCTCATACTGCAATTCCCATTGCAGGAATACTCCTGCGATCGCAGTTGCACCCAGAGAAAAATTGATGATTCCAGTTCCACGGAAAATGACGATGAGGCCCTGGGACGCGAACGCATAGAGCGCCCCGACCCCCAAACCCAGCAGGGCAAACTGAACAATTTCGTTTATGACGATAGGCACACCATACTCATGGCATGATCAGCCCCGCAAGTTAAACAGGGCCTCAAATAAGTACCCGACTCCTACTATCCAGTAACTGTTTTTGCCAATGCCTCTCACAACTTCTGTTTTGAATACCTAGCCCAAGTACAGTCATCCTCAATCTGAAATTCGCCTGCACGGGAATTACCCAGAACATGAAGGGATCGCCACGACATGAATTTCAATTTTTCCGCGGAACACGAGGCATTCCGCCTTGTCGTGCGCGATTTTGCCGAAAAGGAAATAGCCCCACATGCCGCAATGTGGGATGAAAAAGGAGTTTTTCCTCTCGACGCGGTTGCAAAAATGGCCGAACTTGGTCTTTTCGGTTTGGTCTTCCCGGAAGAATGGGGCGGAGGCGGAGGCGACTTCATTTCTCTCTGCCTTGCCATTGAAGAACTCGGTCGTGTAGATCAATCGATCGGAATCACCCTTTCCGCAGGTGTCGGTCTTGGCGCAAACCCACTATTTCGCTTTGGAACTCCAGACCAAAAGCAACGATGGTTGCCTGATTTGGTTGCGGGAAAGACACTCGGCGCATTCGGACTGACTGAAGCCGATGCCGGAAGCGATGCCGGGGCAACCCGAACAACCGCACGACTTTCAGGAAACAAATGGATCATCAACGGTTCAAAATCGTTCATCACCAACTCGGGTACGCCAATCACCTCAATCATTACGGTTACTGCTCGTACAGACGATGGAATTTCAAGTTTCATCATCGAGTCGGGCACAAAAGGTCTGACAGTTGAACCTGCCTATCGAAAATTGGGTTGGCATGCCAGCGACACCCACGGGCTGTCGCTTGTCGACGTCGAAATCCCGAAGGAAAACATGTTGGGAGATATCGGCACAGGATTTCAGAACTTTCTTGCAATTCTTGACGATGGACGTATTGCAATTTCCGCCCTTGCAGTTGGGTGCGCGCGTGCTTGTCTCGAGTTGTCTACCCAGTACGCGAAAGAGCGGCAGGCATTTGGTGGTCCAATTGGTCGAAACCAAGGCGTTGCTTTTGCGTTATCAGATCTTGCAGTGGCAGTTGAAAACGCATCAAACCTCACGTACAAAGCAGCATGGTTGAAAGATGCGGGGCTCCCCTGTTCTCAGGCAGCATCAATGGCCAAGCTGTACTCCACTGAAACCGCCGTCACTGCCACTCGGGTTGCCACTCAAATCTTTGGAGGAAGCGGATTCATTGAAGACAACCCCATTGCACGCTTCTACCGTGACGCAAAAATTCTTGAAGTTGGAGAAGGCACAAGTGAAATTCAAAAACTTGTGATTGCTCGAGGGCTGGGACTGCCAGTTCGCTGAACTCGTTACTTCGTTACGGGCAACTGCAGTAGTTGCTGGGCAACGGTTTCGAAGATCAGTTTGGCTCCAGGCTTGTAGGCGTGGACGCCATCCCAGCGGTAACTGAGGCTCGTTGAAATCTTGGGATTGTTGCACCACTCGCGCGGGCCGTTGATGAAGTACACGCCATCGTTTTCTGGCGCGGCAATTTCACGCAACAATTCGTTTAGGTGCGCAGTGCGAGTGTCGTCGCCACGCTCTGGCAATGCGGGTACGGGGCCACCACTCGAGTCGACTGGCCGCATGCACGCAACTTCTAACAGTGCAACCGTTGCTCCCGTTTGACGCAATGCTGCAACACCGCGTTGTACTTGCGTACGGAACAACGTGTCTGCGGGCGTGGTATTCACTTTGAACAGGAACGAATTGATTTTGAGATCAAGCACTTCCCAAGCCCCAAGCACTACAAGGGCAACTTCTGCTTTTGCCTTCGTGGCTGACTTTGCCCAACTCTTTTCAAAGCCGACACAGTTTGCAAAGTTTCTGCGGAATGTTCCGTTCTTGCCACCGGTGCCAACACCGCGGTCGTAGACACCGCAGCCATCAATCGAGCCATCAGTGACGATGAATGTCTTTTCGATGCCACTTGGTTTGTTGACTACAAGTGAGTGAGCCTGAGAGTCGCCAACAATGATCACTCGACGCGGAAGTTTTGCAATGGTGGTAGTAGTGGTTGACACACCAGGTAGTGACGACGCGGATGGCACTGTGGTTGGAACAACAAACACCACTTCGCTATTGGCTGTGTCGACAGATAGGTCGCGGGCTTCGATGCCTGCAACTTTCACACCCGTGCCAATCAGCGCAGAGATGAACATGACGCCGAGAGCAGTGGGAAGTCGGCGGCGCATGGCAGTCAATTGTGATCGCTGACCCCACCAATTACCAATTGCTCCCTTACGGGCTGGCGTCTCGATGAACGCATACGAAAATTCGTTGATAACAACGGTGATGATCAACGCAATGGCAAGCCGCATGCCATTTTCACGGGCGCCTGCAACAACGAAGATGGGCCAATGCCAGAGGTACAAGCCGTATGAGCGGCGGCCCACCTCAACCAACACACTCTTCGAGAGCAGCATTTTTGCAAAAGTGTTTCCCGGCCGCACCACCACCGCAACTATGCACGCCGACGCAAACGAGGTGAGCGCAAGTGCCCAGCGATAGAGGCTCTCGTCGAAAACATGTTGCGTCGCCGAAAGGAACACCAGTACGCCAACTGCAGCCAGCGCGACTACATCGGCGCCGGCACGACGAAGCTTGGGAATGCGCATCGCGCTACTGCGCCATGGCCGCCACAGAAATGCAACCGCCGCGCCAAGTAGCAGACCACTGGATCGAGTGAATGTGCTGAGGTACAACACATTGGTGCGCATCTCGTCATCTGCCACAAACCGTGCTGCGGTAAACGCCATGATTGTGACTGCTCCAACTGCGCAGATGGCACCGGAAACCTTGCTGTGTATTCGTTTGTGGGCAACAACCCCAGCAAACAACAAAGGCCACAGGAGGTACCACTGCTCCTCTACCGCAAGCGACCACAGATGGCGCAGAACTGGCAGCGCGCTCGCTGCGAAGTATGGCGTGTCAACAAAATAGATCTGCCACCAGTTGGAAACGTAGCCAACTGCAGGAAACACATCGCGTCGAAAATCGGGCGCCGAGTCTTTTGCGTAAAACGCAACAACGAAAGCAGTTACTGCCAACATTGCAAATAGTGCGGGCAGCAGTCGTCGTGCACGACGAACCCAGAACATTTTCAGACTGATTCGGCCAAAAGACTCGCGCTCTTCAATGAGCAGCGCGGTGATCAAATATCCGCTCACTACGAAAAACACTTCTACTCCGAGAAAGCCCCCAGGAATCCATTGAATGTCTGCGTGATACAAGATCACGGCAATGATGCTCAGTGCGCGTAGTCCATCGAGTGCGGGCTGATAGCCCAACGTCTGTCGAACGTTCATTTCAGTTTGCGAAAGGCAATGCCGATTGCAAGAACATAGATAAGTGCGCCGAAAGTGAACGGTGCTCCGATGCCGACGTGGTCAAATGCGAGGCCGGCAAGTGGCGGGCCAATAACTCGTGCAAGCGCCGATGCCGACTGCTGAATTCCGAGTGCCTCTCCCCGACGATCTTCGTGTGCCGAATCGGCAACGAGTGCCGTCAGTGATGGGTTCGAAATGCCGGCGCCAACCACCATGAACAACAGTGCAACGATCATCGTCGGCCAAATAACTGCGGCCCCCAAAAACAACAGTCCGATGGAAACAAACACCAAACCGTTGCGTAATAAATGCAGCGAGCCAAAGCGGCTGGTGAGTGGGCCGATAAGCGAACCCTGCACTGCCGACATCACGACACCGACACCCAAAAACACAACCGCGGTCGATGCCTCGGTGAGGTTGAATCGGGTACCACCAAACAATGAGAATGTTGCCTCAAACCCAGAGAATGCCAGCATCGAGAAAAACCCAACGCCCGCAAGCGCACCGTATCGACGCTTGTGGAATGGCACATGAGTGCGAGTTGTTGGCACAGCCTTGTCCGGGACGCGAGTCTCTTGCAAACGAATGATTGCGGCTACCGCGTTGATGAGCGCCAGCGTGCCTGCGACATAAAACGGAATATGTGGCCCGCCCAGCGCGGCGAGCCCACCAATTGCAGGGCCAAATACGAAACCCACACCAAAGGCCATTCCAAGCAGGCCAAGCATGCGGGCACGTTGTTCCTTAGTTGCCAAATCGGTGATGGCACTTTGTGCAACTGAGACACTTGCGCCCGAAGCACCATCAATTAGACGGCCGGCGAACAATACCCACAGTGCGCCTGCAGCGCCAGTGATGAAACTGCCGAGCGCGGTTCCAAATAGTGAGATAACGATGACCGGCTTACGGCCTACTCGGTCGGACCAACGACCAAGAATTGGTGCAAAAATCATCTGTGCAAGTGAAAACGAAGCGAAGAGCAAACCAACTTGAAAACCTGACGCACCGAAGCGGTCGGCGTATCGACCAAGAATTGGAGCGACGATACCGAAGCCGATCATGTCTAGTGCGACAGTGGACCAAATAACCCAGAACCCACGCGGGAGTGGTTCGCGTGTTGTGGTCGCTGTATTCATGAGTGTGTTGTCAAAAACTACGCGCGGCGAACGCGCGTGCCATCTTTGGTTGACTCAACGACAAAACCTGCTGCTTGTAATTCGTTGCGTATGGCATCGGCAGTTGCAAAGTCTCTCGCGGCACGTGCCGCGTCCAAGTCGGATGCACGCTGCAATGTTGCGGCATCTACCTCTGCTGCGGCACGCAGCTCTAAGCCAAGCGCGGAACACATCTGCATTACTGCCAGCGACAATGCAGATGCTTGGCCACTGTTGCCTTCATCGATTGCAATGTTGGATCGACGCACCACGTCAAAAATGTGGGCCATGGCGCCTGGCGTGTCGAGGTCGTTGTCCATCACTTCACGAAAACGCGCAATCGTTTCAGCGTCGGGATCTGAAATTGGCAAAGAGGCCTTCGACATGCGGTCGGCAAAACCATCGAGGCCAGCAAGCGCATTAACCGAAGCGTCAATATTGTCTTGACCAACTTTTACCGGCGAGCGGTAGTGGGTTTGCAAAAGCAACATGCGATATGCGCGCGGGTCGTAGTGCTGCACCAAGTCGAGCAAGTTGGCAACGTTGCCCAAACTCTTGGACATTTTTTCGCCCTCGGTATCAACAACAAAACCGTTGTGCATCCAATGACGAGCAAACTGCTTTCCTAATGCAACAGCCTGCGCTCGTTCGTTTTCGTGGTGAGGAAAACGCAAGTCGGCGCCGCCGCAATGCAAGTCAAAACCCTCTCCCAACAACTCGAGGCTCATCACCACGCATTCGCTGTGCCAACCCGGCCTGCCCTCGCCCCACGGAGATGGCCAACTTGGCTCACCGGGCTTCGAGAATTTCCAGAGCGCAAAGTCTGCAGCGCTGCGTTTTTGCGCGGCACCCAACACCTCGCGATCGCCACCTCCCGAGAGCATGTCGTCCAGGCTTTGATGTGCAAGTAAGCCATAATCCGGCACCGACTTGACATCTAAATACACGCCGTCGTCCGTGGTGTACGCCGCATTGCGCAACATCAATTCGCTAATCATGGCCACCATTTGCTCTACATATTCGGTGGCGTGAGGAACGTCTGTTGGTCGAAGTACCCCGAGTGCGGCCATGGCGTCAAACCAGACGGACTCGCACTTGTGTGTGATTTCGCTCCAAGGTCGATTCTCACGGTTCGCCCGATCAATGATTTTGTCGTCGATGTCGGTGATGTTGGAGACAAGACGCACCGATACACCACTCCACTCCATATATCTACGCAGAATGTCGTAGACCAAGGTGGCCCGGCCGTGGCCGAGGTGCGGGGGGCCGTACACGGTTGGACCGCACAGGTAAATGTCCAATTTGCCCTGCTGGCGCATCTGCAATTCGCGCACTTCGCGCGTAACGGTGTCGTACAAATGCAGCACGACCACAGCCTAGAGGCGGCGTTGCGCGTCAAGCCCAGTTGCGCGCCAATACAGTAATGACGCGATGAATGTGCCTGACAAACCCACCCTCGAAAATCTTGAGACCAAACTCATTGCACGGTGGGAAGCCGAAGGCACTTACACATTTAACCGCGGCGCCCAACGAGCCGATATTTTTGCGATCGACACGCCGCCACCCACCGTCAGCGGCTCACTGCACATGGGACACGTCTTTAGCTACACACACACCGACACCGTTGCACGTTTTTGGCGCATGCGCGGTAAGCAAGTGTTTTATCCAATGGGCTGGGACGACAACGGGCTGCCAACCGAGCGCCGCGTACAGAATTTCTTCGGCGTCTCATGCGACCCCAGCGTTGGCTACGACCCCAACTTCACTCCTCCATTTCGTGGTGACGTGCCAAAGGATCATCGCGCTGTTGCCATCTCACGACCAAACTTCATCGCATTGTGTGTTGAGCTCACGCATCAAGATGAAAAAGTCTTTGAGGATCTGTTCCGCCGTCTTGGTTTATCTGTCGACTGGTCGTTGTTGTACACAACTATTAGCGATCACGCTCGTCGCACAAGCCAGGCAGCATTCTTACGCAACTTGTCACGCAACGAGGCCTACGCGCAAGAGGCGCCATCCTTGTGGGATGTTGATTTTGGTACTGCGGTTGCCCAAGCCGAGTTAGAAGACCGCGAGCGTCCCGGTGCATTTCATGACATTGCCTTTGCGAAGTCTGACGGCAGTGGTGACATCATCATTGCAACCACTCGCCCAGAACTAATTCCGGCGTGTGTTGCGCTCGTTGCACACCCTGACGACGAGCGATACAAGCCCATGTTTGGCAAGACAGTTCGATCGCCATTGTTCGGTGTTGAGGTTCCAGTTGTTGCTCACGAGCTTGCTCAAATCGACAAAGGCACTGGTATTGCGATGATTTGCACCTTCGGCGATTTAACCGACGTGATTTGGTGGCGCGAACTACATTTGCCCACCCAGCCCATCATTGGCCGTGACGGTCGAATACTTGTTGATGCACCAGACGGCATTACGAGCGATACTGGCAAGCAGAAGTATGCCGAACTTGCTGGAAAAACTGTGAAGCAAGCACAAGTTGCAATTGTTGAGATGCTCAAAGCTTCAGGCAATCTTCGTGGCGAACCACGCGCAATCGTGCACCCAGTTAAGTTTTTTGAAAAGGGCGACCGACCGCTTGAAATTGTTACCAGCCGGCAGTGGTACATCCGTAACGGCGGACGCGACGAAACATTGCGCGCAGCGTTGTTGCAACGCGGCGATGAATTGGAATGGCACCCAGACTTCATGCAACATCGCTACACCAATTGGGTTGGTGGATTGAACGGTGACTGGCTTGTGAGCCGCCAACGATATTTCGGTGTGCCAATACCGCTGTGGTATCGACTGAACGCTTCGGGCGAACCCGACTACAACCAGCCGCTTGTGCCCAATGAAGCAATCCTTCCCATCGACCCAAGCACCGACGTCCCCAACGGGTTCACCGAATCGCAGCGCGGTGTTGCGGGCGGTTTCGTAGGCGAACCTGATGTGATGGATACTTGGGCCACTTCGTCGCTCACTCCGCAAATTGCTGGGCTTTGGCTCGACAACCCCGGCTTGTTTAACAACGTTTTTCCAATGGATGTACGCCCACAAGCACACGACATCATTCGCACATGGCTGTTTGCCACCACCGTTCGTTCACACTTCGAGCACCAAGTTGCCCCATGGTCGAATGCCGCATTGTCGGGATGGATTCTTGACCCAGATCGAAAAAAGATGTCCAAGTCCAAAGGCAATGTTGTTACTCCAATCGACTTGTTCGAGCAATACGGAAGTGATGCCGTTCGATACTGGGCAGCAAGCGCAAGGCCTGGCGTCGACACCGCGTTTAGCGAAGATCAAATGAAGGTCGGTCGCAAACTTGCTACCAAATTGCTCAATGCAACAAAGTTCGTTCTTGGTGCTGGCCCAGTTACCGATGGAGCAGTGCCAACCCAACCGATTGATATTGCAATGCTGCAGCGACTAAATGCAGTCATTGACGAAGCAACAATAGGTTTCGAGAGCTACGACTACGCCCGTTCACTTGAGCGCACCGAGGCATTCTTTTGGTGGTTCTGCGACGACTACCTGGAATTGGTAAAGACTCGCGCATACGATGCTGATGATTTTGCACTGTCCGCGCGTGTTGCGCTGCAACGCGCGCTCAGCGCAATGCAGCGATTATTTGCACCACACATTCCGTTTGCCACTGAAGAGGTGTGGGGATGGTGGCAAGATGGAAGCATCCATCAAGCTTCATGGCCAACAACAAATGATGTGCTGTCTGGTTGTGAACTAACCGACAACTTTGATCAGTTGCTCGATGCAACGTGCACTGTCATTTCGGCAATTCGTCGTACCAAGACCGAAGCGAAAGTTACACAAAAATCGGTAGTCGAGCATGTGTCTGTCTCTGCAACCACCGAGCAGATTGCACTGTTGAAATTGACACTTACCGATGTGACAAATGCTGGAGTTGCACAAGTGATCGAGTTCTCGCCTCATGATGCCGAATACATTGCCACCGTTGCACGACTGGCGCCGATCACCGATACCAACTGACTTTCGCGCACTACGATCAGTTGTAGTGATGAGTAAATACAAACGCCCACGCACGCATTACGCCGTTCTCACCCTCAACATCGTTGTGGTAGTGGGTTTATTGGTTGCGGGTAGCGGCCTGATGTGGGCCGGCCAGCGCCTGGGTGCCCGACAGGTCGTCACGCTAGACCGAAACGAAAACGCCACACCCGTCGATGGCGCCAACATCGAACCGTCCGACGAATGGAACTTGACCGAAGGCGACTTGGAGGCCAAAAACTTCCTGCTCACCGGCTCCGACAACGGGAATTGTGTCGACCCCGACTCCCCGTATGCAGGTGCATTCGGCGATCGCAACAGTTTTGGCGAACGCAGCGACACGATCATGATCATCCGTGTCAGCCCAAAAGACAATCAGGCAGCATTTCTTTCATTTCCACGAGACCTTTGGGTGAGAATTGCTGGCACCACACGATCCAACCGAATTAATACCGCATTCGAGCGCAAGAACCCAAACAGGCTTGTTGACACCATCTATGAGAATTTCGGCATCACGGTAGATCACTACGTCAATATCGATTTCTGTGCGTTCAAGGAAATCGTGGATGCTGTTGGCGGAGTCAGCATTCCCTTTTCATATGAAACTCGCGACAAAAAAACTGGGCTCTACGTCCCAAGCGCAAGTTGCTTCACATTCACGGGCGATCATGCGCTTGCTTACGTTCGTTCCCGATCTGGGTATTCATATTTTGACCCTGCTAAAAATAAATGGGTTGAGGACGGCACAAGCGACTTGGGCCGAATCAGTCGTCAACAAGACTTCATCCGCCGCGCAATGCAGCGTGCACTCGACAAAGGTTCGTCAAGCCCGCGCGTAGCCAACGAGTTGCTTAATGCAGCGCTGAAAAATGTCATCACCGACGATGCTCTTTCGCCCATAACGATGTTGCAACTTGCACAAGCAATGCGCAATATCAATACCACCAAGATTCCTACATACACGATTGAAGCACTCGGACAAATGATTGGCGACCAAGCTGTACTCGTACCAAAAATTCAGAATGACACGATGCGCCAAGTGCTTGCACTATTTCAGGGCAAAGCCGGGTTTGCGGCAACGGGTGTTTCGTACGACGAACCAACGTCATCCGAGAGCATCACCGAAATGCAGACCATCATTGCAACCGTTGCGGTTGCAAATCGCGCTATCTCTAGCGCACCACCAACCACAATCCCTGTAGTTGCGCCAGAACAGAACACGCTCGGCATCGTTCCACCGAACGACCCCAACTGTCGTTAGTCGAGCACTCGCGCCAAAGCGTCTGGCACATCGCTCGGCCCGCTGACTGTTGTAAACCGCGCACCAACCGCTTCGGCAAAGGTTTTGGCCTCGGCGTCATCATTGAATGGCGCAATCACCACCAATTCGTCCAACGACATTGCCGCTGCAACAGCATCGCCCGCCACGGTTGCCCGACAATCTGAAAGCAGAACCGTGATCCGTCGCGATGCCCGAGAGCGTTGCAGTTGTTGCTGCGCAGTTTGTAGCGCCTGTGCAAGATCCGTAGTGCCGAAGCCGCGCAATGAAAGCACCGTGTTCACCACGTCGTCGCTTGACCTGTGTGTGTTCTGAGATTTAGCAACAACAACATCGTTGCCAAAGACAAGCACGCTGTAGTCATTTGGCTCGCGTGCCGCAACTGCTGCCGCAGCCATTGCAGAAGTTGCTAACGGTTTGCCGCCCATTGACCCACTTCGATCCACTACAACGCTGATTGCTGTGCCGGGTTTAATCCAGCCCCTCACTCGCAGTCCATCGGCATCGAAAGACCCAAGCGTTCGAAGTTCATTCAACGTGTCCAGGCTGGCATCAATATCAATGTCGCCAGCATCTGGTTGAAATCTGCGCAGCGCCATCTTGCCCACGCCGCGTGGAGTCTTTGCTCCGGTTCGTGCCAACTCAATCATGATTCTTCCCGCAAGCCGACGGGCCAAGTTGCGAAGCGCTGGGTCGGTTGCAGCAGTGAGATCAGCAAGCATAGAAAGCGTTTCGTCAGGCGAGTTTTGCATTGCTTCGTCAAAAGCTGCTTCGTCTAGTTGCCCCACCTCGGGCGAGATTTGTTCGAAGCCGCCGTGCTTTGCGAGGTCTTGTCGAGAAACAGATTTCTTGTCTGCCTCCTGCACGGCCTGCTCGGCTCGCGCTCCCTCTTTTACGAGTGGGAGTTGGTTGCCCCAGTCGGGGCGCCAGCTTTTCCCGAGTCGTGTTCACCTTCCACGCGGCCAAACACATCGCCCCAAATCTCAACAACGATCTCTTCTGCACTTCGCACGCTGCCCTCGCGCACACGAACGCGGCCGGTGAGCGCGATGAGAGCGCTATCTACACCAATGCTCGGCGTGGTGATTGGCGCACCACGAACTTGCGAAAGGCTGGCGGCAACTAGCGCGGCGTCGATTGCGCCACGAATAGATGAACCGAAACGCAAGTCGGCATGACTTCTCGTGCGCCTCACCACCTCAACTATTTTTCCAACCCATTCCTCGTTCGGCATCTCTCCCGCATTGGCTACGAGTAGATGACGAGAGACGATTGCTGTTTCCTCCTCGGAGGACTGATACGTCATCGCAATACGACACACTCGGTCGTACACCGCGCTTGAAATGCGTGCAGTACCAACAGCGTCAAATGGATTCATCGCTGCAACCAACCGGAAACCTGGGGCGCTTTCAACAACCCCAAGTCGTGGAACTGTGATGTTGCCCTCGCTCATTACGGTGATCAACACGTTCAGTGTTTCTTCGGGAATTCGATTGATCTCTTCTACATAGAGAAGTGAACCTTCGCGCAAGGCAGTAACTAGTGGCCCATCCACAAACACTGATGGTTGATAGCCATCAACCATGACGCGAGCAGGATCGAAGTGTCCGACAAGGCGAGCTGGTGTCAGTTCTGCGTTACCCTCCACAAACGAGAACCCCATGCCCATCGCGCCAGCCATGCTGCGCAGCAGCGTTGACTTACCCGTTCCAGGAGGGCCTTCGAGCAAGATGTGGCGGCCCGCGATAAGCGCGGCCACCAACAATTCCCGTTCACGTTTGCGCCCAACTACATCGTTACCAACTGAACGCAATATCTCGCTTGTAGGGCGTAGATCAGCCATATTTGATGACGCCACGGATATTTTCTCCATCGCGCATCGCACGGTATCCCTCATTGATGTCATTCAACGAATACTCCTGCGTTACCAATCCGTCTAAATCAAGTTGGCCCTCGCGGTACAAGCCGAGCAACTTAGGAATGTCCGAGCGTGGGTTGCCAGAACCAAACAACGATCCAACCAATTGTTTTTCCATCAGTGTGAGATCGAGCAGGCTCATTGATGCGCCGTATTCCATTGCGGGGTGAATGTTGGTAACTACCACGCGACCACGCTTTGCAGTGAGCGCCATTGCCTCACCAATCAATGCCCCGTTGCCAACACCCATGGTCATTATCACTTTGTTGGCCATGGTGCCCCAAGTGATTTCCTGAAGTAGTGGCAAAGCTTCGGCCATCGAGTTGGCAGTGTGTGTTGCACCAAACTCCATTGCCTTTTCACGCTTGAACTCGATTGGGTCAATTGCAACAATTCGCTTTGCACCAGCAATACGAGCACCTTGAATTGCGTTTGCTCCGATGCCGCCAACACCAACTACGACAACCGTGTCGCCTGGTGCAACCTCAGCTGCATAAACACTTGAGCCCCAGCCAGTAACAACGCCGCAACCAAGCAAGCAAGCGCGATCAAGTGGAACATCTTTTTCAATCTTGATGCAGCTGGCCTCGTGCACAACCGTGTGTTCAGCGAAGGTGCCGAGCAAGCACATGATTCCCAAATCCTTGCCATCTTTATGGTGACGCGAAGTCTGGTCACCAATCTGTTTGCCTGTCGCCATGAACGCACCAAGGTCGCACAAGTTCTGATGTCCTGTCGAACAACTGACGCATCGTCCACATGAAGGAATAAAACCAAACACCACGTGATCGCCCGGCGCCAACCAGCTGACGTTTGAGCCAACTTGTTGCACGACTCCTGCGCCTTCGTGGCCACCAATGATTGGCAACTCAAACGGCAAATCACCCGTCACCAAGTGCTCATCCGAGTGGCACATGCCGGAGGCGGCAAGTTTGACCAACACTTCGTTCGGGCCCGGCGCATCAAGTTCAATTTCCTCAACCGACCATGGTGCATTTAATTCCCACAACACCGCTGCCTTCGTCTTCATGTTGTCCCCCTCGTTCGATTGCCCCAAAAGCACGATGCCCTCGGAGTCACGGCTCTTATTGTTGCCGAGTACGTCACCCTGACGCTAGCCAGACCACCGAACCCTGAGTATTGTGTGTATCCATGAACCCAGACGCGCCTACTACGAGCGAAAATCACGAAACTTCGGCAGCCAGCCAAAATGCCACCGCTGTTGTTTCGATCCTTCGCCCACTTGCCGACGAACTGTTGATCGAAGAGATCTCCATCGATGGCATGTGCGGCGTGTACTGATCCGTAGCTGCTCAATGACTATTTCCCTGCAGTCGTCTTGTGAACTGCATCCCCAAGTTGCCTTACGCCCGGAGCCGTTCGGTGCACTTGCCTATCACTACGGCAATCGCAAACTCATTTTTCTGAAACATCCCGACGTGGTTTCGGTAGTGAAGACAATGTCTGACCACGAAACACTCGAGCAAGCACTGCAAGCAAACGAAGTAGACCCATCGCGCTGGCCAAGTTTTGTTGGCGCGCTCGACTCGCTTGCAGCATCGGACATTATTCGTGTCCGCTAAAGCACTCACCGAACAGTTGAAGGGCGGGCTTGATGCCCCGATTTGCTTAACGTGGGAATTGACTTACGCGTGCAACTTACAATGCGTTCATTGTTTATCAAGTAGCGGTCGTCGCGACCCACGCGAACTAAATACCGCGCAAGTTAAGAATGTCCTCGATCAACTTCGGGACTTGCAGGTTTTCTACATCAACATTGGTGGCGGCGAGCCGATGATCCGCAAAGACTTTTTCGAAATTCTCGAGCATGCAGAGTCAAATGGCATCGGCGTGAAGTTTTCGACGAACGGAACGTACATCACCGCCGAAAATGCGAAGCGCATGGCAGCAATGAACTATCTCGATATCCAAATAAGCCTGGATGGCGTTGACGCAAAGACCAATGACGCAGTTCGTGGCGAAGGTTCGTACGCGGCATCCATTGCAGCAATGAACTTTTTGCGCGATGCGAATTTTGGTCAATTCAAGATCTCTGTAGTGATGACCCGACACAACGTCGACCAACTTGATGCATTCAAGGCGCTGGCCGACGAATACGGTGCGCAATTACGAATAACGCGCTTACGCCCATCGGGCCGTGGCGCCGACACGTGGGATGAGCTGCACACCACGCAATCACAACAGCGACAGATTTATTCCTGGTTGTCGCAAGCCGGCGACAACGTCCTGACGGGAGATTCGTACTTCCATCTCAATGCATTGGGCGAGTCGCTTCCGGGCCTCAATTTGTGCGGTGCTGGTCGAGTGGTTTGTCTGATCGACCCGATTGGCGATGTGTATGCATGCCCATTCGTTATTCACGATCAGTTCAAGGCGGGCTCGGTGCTCTCCGAAGGCGGATTTGCAAAGGTATGGAAGACGAGCGACTTGTTCCTGTCGCTACGCGAACCCGAATCTGCTGGGGCGTGCGCATCGTGCGACAGTTACGACCCATGCCAGGGCGGTTGCATGGCAGCAAAATTCTTTACCGGTCTCCCACTGGACGGACCAGACCCAGAGTGCGTAAAGGGTCATGGCGAGGAACTATTAAGGGTTGCAAAGCTCAGCATTATTCCTAAACCGTCAATGGATCATTCGCGGTCAATCAAAGTGAGGGTCAATGTCTGACGTCAATCCAGTACTTATCGTTGGTGCGCTTGTCGTGTCATATTTTCTGGGCACCATTCCAAGTGCACTTATAGTTTCCAAGCGTGGTGGTATCGATGTCACTGCTGCAGGCTCGGGCAACCCCGGCACGTCCAATGTCGTTCGTCTTCTCGGCTGGAAGTACGGACTCGTGGTGTTTGTGGCCGATGTTCTGAAGGGTTCACTTGCGGTTGGCATTGGTGGATGGGTCGCTGGTGAACGAGTTTCATTTTTCGCTTATGCCTGCGGTTATGCAGCCGTAATTGGACATACATTCCCCGTCACTCGCAAATTTCAGGGTGGTAAGGGCGTTGCTACAGGTGGTGGCGCAATGTATGTGTTGTACCCGTGGATGAGCCTGGTGTTGTGCACATCGTGGTTCATTCTGCGCAAGGTCACCGGCAAGTCGGCAGTGGCGTCCCTTGTCATCACCATTGCCGTTCCTATATATGTTGTATTCATTCGCCAGGTGCTGTGGGAAGACTTTGCTGCGCTTGGACTTGTCGTATTAATTGTTATTCGACACATACCCAACATCAAGCGGCTCCGCAATAAAGAAGAAAACGCGGCCTAGCGCAACTACCCTCATGCCCCCCTACATCAACGAATTCTTCGACTGGCTGAAGGATTTTTCCTCGTCACCCTGGTTCTACTTAATTATTTTTGTAATTGCGGTTTTTGACTCGGTACTACCAGTGGTGCCAAGCGAAACATTGGTCATCATCGGTGGAGTTGCGGCAGGTTCTGGCTCGTTGTCAATCACCTTGGTGATTTTGTCCGCTGCTAGCGGCGCATTTATCGGCGACAACATGTCGTACTTGCTAGGGCGCGAAGCAAGTGACGCCATAACCCGGCGTTACACCAAAACCGAACGGGGCAAACATCGACTGAAGACAGTCATTCACCAAATTCACGAGCGTGGAGGGCTATTGCTCATCACCGCGCGGTTTATTCCAGGTGGACGCACCATCCTCACCCTTGCCTGCGGAATTACGCGCCAGGATCGCAAATGGTTCATGCAATGGGCGGCTGCTGCTGCGTCCATTTGGGCCTTATATGCATCTTTGCTTGGCTTCATTGGCGGCAAAACCTTCGAGGACAACCACACACTGGCTTTCGGTGTCGCCTTCACCACCGCTATTTCAGCAACGGTGCTTATCGAATTGGTGCGCATGGCGCGTAAGAAATTGCGGTCACGCGCCTCGTAGCCTGATCGCGTGGCCGAAAAACACGCGCTCGCATCAGTTGCATCGACGGACATCACTGCGCGTGATTTCACCGTTGTTGCGGTACCTCTTGGGTCTTGCGAACAACACGGCCCACACTTGCCGCTTGGAACCGACTCGATCATTGCCGAATATCTCTGCCAACAACTGGCGTCTCAACTTCACTCAATCGTTGTCGCGCCAACCATTGCAATCTCTGCCAGCGGCGAACATGCGGGGTTTGCTGGAACGCTGTCAATAGGCACCGAAGCATTGTCAACGGTGCTGACCGAACTTGTGAGATCAGCCGACTGGGCAGACGCCGTGATCTTCATCAACGGACACGGCGGAAATGCAGAGGCCGTTACACGGGCATTACGCATGGCGAAACTGGAGGGGCGCAAAGCGTTTGCGTGGTGGCCCTCTCTTCCAGATGCCGACGCCCACGCGGGTTTCGCGGAAACTTCAATGATGTTGGCGATAGCTCCACATCTCGTTGATATGTCGCGTGCACAAAAAGGGAATACAGCCTCGCTTGCCGAACTCGCACCGGCTCTTCGCGCCGAAGGGGTCATGGGCGTTAGCGCCAACGGCATTCTCGGCGACCCGCGTCAAGCAGATGCGCAACAGGGTCTTGAATATCTCGATCAACTACAGCGGTCGCTCGCCCAATTTTTCTCGGAGCACTGCGTGCCGGCATTGAAGCCATGAGCACAAACCGATTCATCGTTGATCCGTCGTGGAGGCGACCGGCAAGAGGTAAGACCGTCTTTGCGGGTTCTCCCATCAAATTGTTCTCTTTAAGCGACGAAGGAAAAGCGATCGTCGAGGCAATCGAGCACGGGCAGATGTTGCCTGATGGACACGATTCACTTACCACTCGTTTGCTTGATGCCGGCGCAATACATCCATTGGTGATGCCTGGCGATGAATGCACCTTCAATGCACTCGACGTAACCGTTGTCATTCCTGCTTTGGTTCGTAACGCAGATGACTGTCGATTACTACAGCAACTTGTGGAGTCGTGTTCATTTATGGCCGCCGTCATCGTGGTCGACGATTGCTCACCCGTGTTGCTTCCCCAGCTTCCGATGGCGCAGGTAGTGCGTACCGATTTTGCCGGCGGCCCAGGCTCAGCGCGCAATATCGGCTTGCAGTTAGTGGCAACACCGCTGGTTGCGTTCATTGATCTTGATGTTTTGATTACACCAGAAACAATCAATGAAATGCTTGCCTACTTCAACGCGCAGCGCGTTGGCCTGGTTGCACCTCGCGTGTGCTCTAAGCCGGGTGCAGACATCATCGCGCAGTACGAAACCGCACGTTCGCCTTTGGACTTGGGTGCAGTCGAGGCACGCGTTCGTTCGGGCACTCGTGTGAGCTATGTGCCAAGCGCAATGTGGCTTTGTCGAACTTCTGCTCTTCGTGAAATACACGGCTTTGACGCTTCGCTCAATGTTGGTGAGGATGTCGATGCTGTATGGCGACTCGACAAAGCGGGCTGGCAGTGTCGCTATCAGCCCAACGCATCATGCACGCACGAGCCCCGAAAGTCACTTCAGAGTTTTACTCGTCAACGAATTTCGTACGGTACTTCTGCGGCCACACTTGCGAAGAAGCATCATGGTGCGTTGGCGCCAGTGCGAGTGAGCGGATTTAGCGCGGTGATTTGGACCCTGATTGCTGCCGGCTTCCCAGGAATAAGCGCACTTATTGGTTTTGGAACAGTGGTGGCACTTGCGCGAAAACTACGCACCACGCCAGACGCGCCGCGCGAAGCACTGCGACTTGCAGGATTAGGAAATTTGCATGCTGGACGATCACTTGCATCGGCAATTACACGAGTGTGGTGGCCAATCGCTGTCGTGCTTGCGCTGGTGTCCCGGCGCGCAAGGGTAGTGCTCCTTGCTGCGGCCGTCATTCCGTCAATGTACGAGTGGTGGAAAAAACGACCAAGTATTGACCCGCTTCGTTACACCGCTCTTCGCGCGTTAGACGACGGCGCGTACGGTGTTGGTGTTTGGAAAGGTGTGCTGCGCGAAAAAAGCGCTGATGCGCTTATGCCTGATTTGACGTCGTGGCCAAAGAGCGCGCGCTGAAGTTATTGCACTCCTCGCATACATCTTTTGGAATAATTCCTGTATGCATCAACCAACTAAACATGATGCAGCCCAAACACACGGCAAATGCCGACTCTAAAAATGCGGCGCCAACAAGACCTGCAATAACAATTCGCGCAGCAGTATCTGCACCTGACAACATCAAGACGGATGCGACGATTGTGAACGTTGCGCCCACGCCCTGAGCAAATCGTTTTGGTGGGCCTGCAACAAAACGATGCTGCACATTCATGCGCGGAGTGATCACCTGCGTTGCTATTCGGCCAAGGGGGCTAAATTTCGGACCGCTTGCTACTCGAGCGATGAACCCGTAGGTGAGTGGTACAAGAATCCAGCCGTTCCCGGTGACAACAAAGAGTGCCCCCATCACTACTGCGCCCGCTGCGACGATGCGTGCGGATGTCTCATTGACGGGATTTGGGAAACCAAAGAATGAAGCCATATTTCCAGCCTAGGTGCCGATTGTTGACTTAACAAGTCGG
>SXGQ01141442.1_pt1 | contig 26867 bp, 30 predicted proteins | sample 3178371 | NCBI WGS metagenome assembly SXGQ01 (sample SAMN11356859, study PRJNA531348) | freshwater metagenome | isolation source: freshwater sample F1-20 | place: China: Fuxian Lake, Yuxi | collected 2017-12-25 | reverse complement strand
TGCGTTTTGCGGGTGGGCTTGAATCGCCTATCCACCCTTCACCGCGCGATTGTGGGCTATCTGCTGTAGTGCTCTTCGATCGTCATTCCCTGTTGGCCGAGTTTCGCGAACAGGGCGCTTTCCTGCTGGCGCACCAGAAGGGCTTTGCTCAGGACCTGATCGGCGCAGGTCGCCGGAATCATGAGTGCGCCGTTGATATCTGCATGGATCACATCGCCGGTTTTGATCGTGACTCCGTCGATGACCACCGGGCTGTTGATATCCAGCCACCGAATTTTGCCATGCATGGGTGAAAGGCCAGCCGCCCAGCATGCCAACGGAATGGCTCGGACACCTTCGAGATCTCGAATACAGCCATTTGTCAGGAAAGCGGTTGCACCGGCCATCTTCATGATCGTTCCCATACCATCACCAATCGTCACGGTATAGCGAGGTCGAGGTCCGACTGACTCGATCACCGCGAAGACGGGCATGCTCTCGGTGCCATAGCTGCGCGAGATTTCCTTGATCAGGCGAACCCACATTTCGAAAAGACTTGGTGGATTGTCGGTTCCCGGTGAGGTCGTATCCATCCGAGCGGTAACCGCGATGCCGACACGGGCGCCCAACTCGGGCATCAGCGCTCGAATATCCGGACCGGTATATCCAGCCGATGGATCGTTGACATCGAGCATTTCCAGACCGTTGGCGACGGTTGGGCTATCAAATTCGATCAGGCGTTTGACGTTTTGGATGTTCAGCGTGTATTACTCCACGATGATGCTCCGTTCTTGGAGACGCCTCGTCGATTGATTGGTAGCGAGTTTGCTGTACTCGCTACGGCGCCTCCTTACACTGCTACACAGGATCTCGTGCATCTACTGAGGTTTCGGCGCTTCTGTGCAGATCAACAAGCTCATGTGACGGAGACCCCGTCAACTCCCATTACTCTAAAGCATACCATAGCCGGCGACGGCGCGGCAGATACTGGCACATGTTGGCGGGCCGACAACGGCACCGGCAATCGCACCCGCGCGCTCACCACCGGTGAGGTGAATGCACAGCTACTGATTGCTCCAGAAGCAGTAGCGGCAATCCCCGAACTAGAGTTTGAACTGACGGCAAACCTGTTAGCGGAAGCCGCTCATGATCAGTGGATGCCCCCTGCGGATGCGGATGCAGAGCCGATCCTGGAACTGGAGTTTGATCAGACGTTGGGTTGGTAATCCTGCCCTGTAGTAATGGCACACGCGGCGAAGTGTTGGTGGTCGTAGTGCAGCCAATCGTGGAGCGCCCTGAGTGTTTAGGAATGCCGAAGCTGCAAGAAGAAAATTGTGTAAATTGAAATTGTCAGGCAGATAGCGGTTGTCCAAAAATTCCACTAGTGTGGTCTGTGCTCCTAAGGCAATGATTGGGTGGAGGTCAGCACAAAGTGGAACTTGACAAGAGCGGGGTCACACCGTAATATTTACGAAGTTCGCTACTCGGATTTCCTGTCCGTGACAAACTTACCATCGCACCACGGGGGCTGACTTGGCCTCCGGTCATTCTCGCTAAAAATTGTGGCTGTGAAGACTTCTCTTTCCACCCCCCCTTCACCTGAGGTTGGGGTCGGCGATCAGCCTAACGGTACGTCCACCTTTATCGAGCCGGTCACCGGAGCTCTGCTCGATGAAGGGTCGGCCGGAGCCTACGATGCGGCGTTGTATCAGCCCGCCGCTCTGGCCCGCAGCGTGCGCAATCTGGATGCGGTTGGCGATGCAGAGCTGAAGTTCTATGCGGAGGAGGGCTATCTCTCCGTCGACCAGGCCTACGCGCCGTCTGAAATCGAGGGGGCGATTCAGGGATTGATCGATCTCGTGATGGGCAAAAACCCGGCCTTCAAGAAGATCTATTTCGAGGCAAAGGCCCGCGAGATTCTGCCGCGGTTGACCCCCGACCAGCGTCTGGACTACATCCGCAAGCTGGACAATTTCGTGGAGTTTGACGCCCGATTGAAGGCTTTGGCCTACCACCCCAAGCTGCTCAAAGTAGTGCACCAGATGGTCGGCTCGGTAGAGGCGGTCCTCTCGTCGGACATGGCTCTTCTCAAGCCGCCGCGGGTGGGGCGGGAAAAGCCTTGGCATCAGGACATGGCCTACTACAAGTTTCAGCCGGGCACCAAGGTGGTCGGAGTCTGGGTTGCACTCGACGAGGCTTCGGTGGAGAACGGCTGCATGCAGCTCCTGCCCGAATTGCGCAAGCGCGGGGCGATCCTCCACTTTAAGCGGCGGGACTGGCAGATCTGCGACGTGGAAATCTTGGGGCGCCGCAGCGTCGCTGCCCCGCTTCAACCCGGCGGCTTGTTATTTTTCGACGCAATGCTCCCGCACGGTACTCCGGAAAACCGGACGAATCTTCGGCGCAGGGCGGTGCAATTCCACTACCACGCAGTCGATGCCCGCAAGATCACGGAAGAGGACAGATTGCGGATCTTCGGCAGCGAGGGAAAGAATGTCACCTGCTGAGATTACAGCGGGAAGTTTCCGCGATTGAAAAGAAACTTGGTGACGGACACAATCCGGTGGGAAATTCGGCGAAAGGCTTGGTAGTCCCAGATCTCGAGTGGTGTGATTTTAACCCCCACCTAAATCCCTTGTGGCGTAGTATCAGGAAAATCCTAAACGGGTGCCTTCACTCTCCGATCCTAGGGTAGTGGTCGGATAAAGGCAGCAGCAGGCATATCTGGTGCAGGTTAGTCACGACAGGAACCCAACCAGCCCATGTCGCGATCAGGAAAGGCAGTCCTGGCAGGAAGTGACCAACTGGCCATAAACCCGCGTGTTGAACAATGCGCTATCTCCGTGCTGGGAATTGATTCCGGGGAATCCTGCGCTTCATCTGCTGGTCCAGCCTCTTCACGGCGGTGGCAGGGGGATTGCCGCCGGGCCAAGTCTAGGACTTCCCGGACGGCGCAGATCGCGCCACTTACGGTGCCGTAGAAGATTAACGGTTGGACTCCCTCACACGTCACTAGGGTGGTGTTGCAGGCGGTGGGCTATAAATTCCACGACGAGGAAGTCGTGCCGGCTGGATTGCTGCTTATTGGCGCAGGGGAGATGTGAGCTTTCAACTGGTTGTTCATTAGCGGGCGGATGGGGGAGACTGATGGCATCAACTACCGGTGCATCAGGAGTGCCCAAATTGATTCCCATAGGAATTCCCGGTTGACTCCGCTGTGGCGGGAAGAGATGGCTCGGTCGGTCATCGAGTTGAGTCTGACAATTTCTAAGGCGGCGCTTGTCCATGGCGTTTGCGCTTAGACTGCAGTGCACTGTTTACACCGCCAAAGGAGTGACGCCAAGGCATGCTTGACCTGTCACCGCGCCGTCATCGGTTGCATGGACCAATTGACGCAACGACGTTCGAGGCGACCATCACGTTGCGGCGGCAGTGCCTGTGCGAGAAGCACATCTCTTTGCAGGCAGCGGTATTCCCAGCCACCGTGAGTTTGCTGCCCAAGGTCATCCGGTTTTGACTTTCGCACCTGTATCAAGCCCAACCGGTACTGCGCTGCGTGCGCGAACATCCGGGGGAGTTGATCCATGTGGGCATCACGTTGCTGGCGCGCTTCTATCGGGTAGGCCACTGTACCAGCGGGAACCGCAGGGATCAGTCCAATCGGTGGAAGGTCGGTTGGAAAAATGTCCATGTCAGAATCGGTCATGCCTCCCGCGTCAGCTTCACCGACCTGTTCCCCGGCTAAAATGCAACAAGAGCCAGCGCATTCCTCGCAGCCAGGGTCGCTTAGTAAAACGGCCGTGGCGTAACCGTCAATTGCGAAATGACTGATGAAGGTCCCTGCAAAAAACCTTCGCCTTCCGCGATGCCCGCAAGCGCATCGGCCTGCGCCCTAATCGCAATAGACCAATCACCCCAAGGAACAATCGGAAAGCTAAACGCTTCATCAAAATCATACTCACGGAATTGGCCTATGCCCGAGGCAATAGCTCCTCTGAAAAGGGCGCCGCGGAGCTCCCGACTTGGACCCAAAAATAAAGCTGGCATCCCTGCATGTTGGCCGCAATGCAACACCACCATTTAGTGTCCTCAACCTGCCCCGGGCCAACCGCATGAGGTTTCACGCTCAGGCAATGGTGGTGGAGATTAGCGCACAATGGTACTTGACAAAAGCGGACTATCGGCTGTAAAAAGAGGGGGGTCGAGCTTTAAGTTCCATCCGTAAAACCTAATCCAATTTTCGGGAGATTTACGTGAATAAAACTAAAGATGGCAAGTTACTGGATGATCGCGATTGGTCGAAACTGACAACCGGTGAACGGATCCGAAGCCTCGAGCTGGATGGATATCTGGTTCTGCCGGATCTGTTGAGCCCAGAGCACATTGTCCGGTTAAAGGCCGAGACCGCCCAACTGAATACGATCGGTATGGACTACAGCGTCAAACAGCAGGCCAAGGCGGGGGTTCAATTCATGGGCGGGTCAATCACTGATCTGATTGCCCATCCTCCAACAACAACCTTCTTACGCGAGCTTTTTGGCGACGACGTCGTGCTCATGACCTACATCTATGCGCGTTCCGAGCCTGGCCACCCCGGCATTAGTATTCATACCGATGGGCAGCCGTATGGCTCGGCTATCTTCGGCTATGAGGGCAGCTGCCCGTGGCTTGTCCGCGTGCTGTACTACCTCGATGACTTGAGCGAGGCGATATCTCCGTTCCGAGTCGTGCCGGGCTCACATCTGTCATTTCATGCTGACAACAACCCCTACAAGCGATATGCCGCTCATCCGGATGAGGTCATGGTCACGGCCAAGGCTGGTTCGGCTGTACTCCTGAACCACAAGTGCTGGCATGGCAACTTCCCGAACGTAGGCGACCAGTTTCGAGAAATGCTGGCGATTGCTTATCGGCCGGGCTGGGCCGGCCCGGTCGAGGAGAAGATCGCGGCCTGGGATCCAGTTCAACTGGAGAAGCTCCCGGCTGCAGTGCGGCCATTCTTTATCGATCGGAATACCCGTAAGTGGGAGTTCTCAGGCGGAAACAAACCGGCCAACATGGCCAGCGATGCGCGTGGGATCAGCCCCAGCCGCTGGTATAAACCGTAACCGGCAATCTGCAGAAACGAATCACCCGAAAGGGAGCTTTGGGATTCCTATTCCGGAAACCCGTTCCTCACCGATGATCAGGGCTAGCGCACTTAAACCCGACCTAATCGCGGGATGCGCAAATTACATTAATTTATTGACCATACGAGTAGTCTGCCATGCCCTCGAATATACAGTTTAAAATGCGGTACTTGACACCAATAAGAATAAAATGGACACCATCGCAGTGTCAAAGTACTCTAATTTGGTCTCTTTAGAGGGAGGCAAATTATGCAACGGCAAAACATTCACGCGTGGCTACGCGGACCGGTGGTGGCGGTGGCGACGCCCTTCAAAGAGGACTTTTCCCTTGACCTGAACGCGTTACAAGCAAATATCCGCTTTATGATCGAGGGGGGTGTGACTACCGGGAATGGCGCACTTCTCGTGGCCGCCGCTGGTGGCGAATTCCCCACGCTCAATGTTGCGGAGCGCAAATCGATCATGGATGCGTCGCTTGCGGCGGCGGAAGGGCGGGTGCCTATTTTGGCGAGCATCCAACACACCGATACCCGCGTCACCATGCAATTAGCCAGCTTTGCAGCGCAAGTTGGCATCGCGGCTGTACAGTTGGGGCAACCCTACTATTATCCATCCACCGAACGCGATGTCTACAACCTCTTCAAACTGGTCGCTGACAATTCGGATGTGACTTTGATGGTCTACCACACTCCCTGGAATGGCATGCACATGAGCCACGAATTGCTGACCAGGCTTACCGACATCCCTACCGTGGGTGCGATCAAGTGGGCTTCGCCTGATATGACCCTCTACCGCGACACAATTCTAGCTTTCAAAGACAAGGTCGCTATAGTGGACAATATGGGCCATCATGTCCTTAGTCATCTCTATGGAGCGCGCGCCTTTGTCACCCACATCAGCGGCTTCTGGCCGCATTATCCGCGTACGCTCTGGCGACAACTCGAGGCAAAGGATTACGCAGGCGCCCATGTCACCCTCGCAGCCTTTAAGTATCATTGGTCAGCGTGGGTCGGGAAGGCTGTCAAATGGACTGAAGGCGAGGGGCCTTTCATCAAGGCTGCGATGGAAGCCGTGGGGTTGCAAGTTGGTCCGCCGCGCCCACCCTATACTCGGCTGTCATCTGAACTCTTGGCCGATTTGCGCGCGCTTCTGCGTGAGGCTGGCGTGCCCACAAGCTTAGTAAATTCTGCATCTGAAACTACTGTTTGAGTCTCGACCAGAGGTCCGCGGGGTTGAAGGCAAGCACTACTTTGTCCATTCGAGACCGATTGTACATTCTGAACCGATGCTGAGTCCTGACCCCGATAGCTTGGTTGACAGTGGGGGTATTACGGTCGGGGGAACCGTTCAGACATTGACTAGTAACCCGGAGCTGCACAAATTGCACACGCGGCATCGGTCATTTGTGGCCGAGACCTTGGTGTGGTGAAGAGATCAGCGGACAGCCAACGCCAGATTGCAGGAATGGTCAGCTTTTGTTGTTTATGCGGATCGGACCATTGTTGACCTACGAACAATGGCAATATTTGATCATGAACTACCGATCTGGAGGCGAAAAGTGGTACTTGACAAGAAAAGAATTAGAATAGAGAATAGCTGTGGGTTAGGCAGCATGTCTGAGGAGAACGCCATTAATTAAACAAAAAGCACATTTCAAATCTGGCAGTCGCATTGATTTTCTAAACATTTTTATTAGGAGCAAAGACAGTATGAAAAAGCAAATGTGGTTTATACCGGTGGTTGCCGTGATTGCATCTCTGATGCTGGCAGCATGTGCCGCACCAGCACCGGCGCCGGTTGCCGAAGCACCGGCGGCTGCACCCGCAACCGAAGCGCCGACTGCCATTCCAGCAACCGAAGTGCCGGCTCCAACTGAAGTGCCGCCCACAGAGGCGCCGGCCTTGCGCGACACTATCATCATGGCCATTGTTGGCCCCTGTTGTAATGGAAATGACTGGATTACTCCCATGGATTCGGGCGGTGATGCTCACTGGTTCAATAAGATCTACAGTCGGCTCACTACATTCGAGGTCCTCGACCCGGTCAAGCAGGTGGCCGAATATGACTCGAACAGCGGCGTCTATGGCGAGCTCACCGGCGATCTTGCTGAGTCGTGGGATATTTCGGCCGACCAGCTGACTTGGACCTTCAACCTCCGCAAGGGCATTACTTGGCATGACGGCGTGCCGTTCACGGCGAAGGACATCAAGTTCACTGTCGAGCTCTGTTTCAACCCGAAGAACACAATGAACCCATGCCACTATGTCGCTGCAGTAAACGGGGCCGTGGGTGTTTAGGAGTACAAGACTGTCAAAGCGACCGAGGTAACTGGGGTTAAGGTCGTGTATTACAACACGATTTCTTTCACTTTCGTGAAACCGAACTCGCTCTTCCCGATAACGATTAATGAACTGTTCATCCTCCCCGAGCACACGGTTGGGAAGATTGCTCCGGAAGGCATGAAGGAAGCTGAGTACTGGAAGACCTCGCAAATCGGGACTGGCCCGTTCAAGTGGTCGAAATGGGTCGCCGGCGAGTCGACCGAGCTGCTTGCCTTCGACAACTACTGGCGGGGCAAGCCAAAGCTTGCGCGGATCATCCGCCGTCACTTCGAGGATGTGTCTGCGGCGCTCATCGCCTTCGACGCCGGCGAGATCGATCTGACCTACATCACTGCGGACGAGGTGGCCCGCGAGCGCGAGAACGCCAACGCGGTTGTTTATCCGGGCAACTCAGGCGTTAACAACGCATTGCAATTCAACTCAACGAAGTATCCTGTGTTTGCAAAGAAGGAAGTGCGCCAGGCGATAATGCATGCCATTGATCGGCGGGGGATCATTGACAACGTTTACGAAGGCGCGGCTAGTATGGTCGCGTGCTTGTACGGGCTGCCCAACCTCAATGAGGGTGTAAAGCCGCAGGAGTACGACCCGGCCAAGGCCAAGGAGCTGCTGAAGTCCGCTGGCGTGGATCTGTCCACGCTTCCCGAACTAGACTTCGACACGTATTACGCTGATCCGCTGTCGCTGAACGTGATGACCGCGATCGCCCAGAATCTGAAAGACAATCTGGGTCTCACCCTCAAGCCAATGCAGATGACCGACGGCGCAGCGTAGACGAAGCGGTATTACAAAGATAATGCAAGCGACGTATCGTTCTTTGGAGCGGCCAACGGTCCCACTGGCGACCGCGGTTTCTCTTACTTCCACTCAGACAACGCATATCCCACTGGCTCGAATGGGGTGACAGGGCGCTTCTACAGCAACGCCACTGTTGACGAGTTGCTGACGAATGCACGAGCCGAGTTTGACACGGCCAAGCAGAATGCCATGTACCAGCAGGTCTGCGAGATCACAAAAGAGGAACTGCCCAACATGTACGTGTGGCAGACCGTCCGCTTTCACGTGGTAAGCAAAAAGGTCAACGACCTCATCATAATCCCTGCTGCGGGTGGTGGCTCGTACTACGATGCTGCCGAGCTATGGACTGTCAACGAGTAGCGTTGCGATCCAACTGAACTAGCACACAGGGGCGGAGACTTGTCCTTCGCCCCTGTGCGCATCATTGCTGCCTTCCGGCAATCCAATGATTTCTTTCATCATCCGCCGTCTTCTGGTCAGTATTCCGGTCTTCCTAGGTATCACCGTAATCGTTTTTGCGTTTATTGCGATGGCACCAGGCAGTATCGTCGATGCCTTGGTCAGACCCGAACTCGGGGCGGACCCTGCGGCTGAAGCGGCGATCATCAAGCGCTTTGGCCTCGATCAGCCGCTCCATATCCGGTACATAAGGTGGCTAGCCAACTCCCTGCAGGGTGAGCTTGGCTATCGCGTGGCCAGCGGGATTGCCGTAGACTCGGAGATCTTGCGTGGTCTGAAAAACTCCATCACCCTCACCGGTACTGCGATGGTTCTGGGAATTGGCTTGGGGGTACCGCTCGGGGTCCTATCGGCTGTTCGCAAGTACTCGGTGCCAGACTTTGTGCTGACGGGAATTACCTTCTTGGGTATTTCGTTGCCCTCGTTTATGTTAGGGCTGGGCGGACTGTACCTGTTCGGACTAAAGCTCAGGCTCGTGCCGATCGGCGGCATGGTGACCATCGGGAAGGAATCAGATTTTGTCGATTTCCTGCATCACCTGGTGCTACCTGCTCTGATTCTGGGCTTTGGCTACATGGCTGTCTTTCTGCGGTATACCCGCGCATCAATTCTCGAAGTGGTTTACCTCGATTACATCACAACGGCGCGCTCCAAGGGGGTGACAGCGGCCGTTGTACTATTGCGCCACGCGTTCCGCAACGCGCTTATCCCGATCATCACCCTCATTGGACTGTCAATCCCGGAGGTAGTTGGCGCGGCGGTGGTGACCGAGACCGTTTTAGGCTGGCCGGGGCTTGGGTTGATGATGGTGGAGGGGATCCAGGATCGCGACTTCCTGCTGATCATGGGCGTCACCATGGTTCTTGCGCTTACGGTTCTCATATCAAATCTGCTGACGGATGTTGCGTACGCCTATGCCGACCCACGGATTAGATACAACTAAGACGGCCGCGGGCGAGGTTGCGCCGCCGTCGGACGAACAGGTTGTCAGTTCCGTTGCCGTGTCCCCAGGCAGGCGGGCGTTTGGGCGATTCCTCCGTCACCGTATGGCGATCTTCGGCCTCACCACGATCTGCCTGATCATCCTGCTTTCGATCATCGGCTCTGAAGAAGCGGCACTGGCAATGAATCTCAAGAAGGGATTTACTAACCAGCCGCCCGGCAAGTTGCCAGGCTTATTACTCGGCTCGGACGCGCTTGGTCGAGACATCCTCGCGCGGACCCTCGTCGGTGGCCGGGTCTCCATTCTGGTCGCCCTATTTTCAGTCGCAATTTCGACGGGGATCGGCACGGTCGTTGGTGTGACTGCCGGATATCTAGGGGGCTGGGTCGATTTAGCCCTGATGCGGTTCGTGGACATCGTGCTCAGCTTCCCGGTCATCCTTCTACTAATGGTCGTGGCTTACCTGATTGGCCCGGGCTTGGTTCAGATGGTACTGATGATCGGATTTGTGACATGGGCCAGGGGGGCACGCATCATTCGCGGCCAAGTCATTGCGCTGCGCGAGATGGCGTTTATTGAGGCGGCTCGCGTTATCGGCGTATCGGATCTTCGGATGGTTATGACCCATATCCTTCCGAACATCATTGCTCCTCTAGTCGTCTTCGCCACGTTCGGCGTTGCCAATGTGATTGTGTTCGAGGCCAGCCTTAGCTATCTCGGCCTTGGGGTTCAACCGCCCACGCCCAGCTGGGGCAACCTCCTCCATGTGACGCGCGTCGTGACGGTTCTCGAGCGTCACCCATGGCTATGGGTGCCGCCCGGCACGATGATCGTGCTCATGGTCCTTGCTGTAAACTTTGTCGGCGACGGCCTGCGCGACGCCTTCGATCAGCGCACGGTCAACCGCGACTAAGAATCTTTGCCCCCAGAGGCTCTGCGCGAGCGATTTGGGCATTGCGTTTCGTAGAAGCAGTTGAAAGGTTCACACAAGTTGTTGGCGTTCAAATTGGCGCGGGAGTTTACTGAAAGTCCCGGAAGCACTCGAGGAAGCAGGTTGTACCGACCGGACCAACATAACTGCAGGCTCCTCCTGTGGGGCGACGCGAAGGGTGCGTGATACTGTCCACCAGCCAACGGCTAGCGAGCAGGTAGCTTGGCAAGTAAGAGTGTCTGCTAGCCGAATTCGAATTGTCGTATCGCGGGCAGGTTGTTCTTGTCATCGAACCGGAGGACTAGGTAAAGCTGTTCTTCTGCTGCCAATGTGATGGCGTGCCACTTATGAATGTGATCGCCGTTGGGTTACTAGATGCTTTTTGGTCCGCGCGCTTTTCGCAAGTACCGGGGCATCTTCTGCAAGGTCTTCTGGGCAACGAGGGTTAGAAGCCCGAAGGCCTCGGGTAAGTTCGGGCGAGAAAGGGAAGTTGTGCTTTGGCAGACAAAAGCTCTACGTGTAAATCTGAACCAGTAAGGAGATTGAGATTAGTTTCGTGCGCAGTGTCAAGCAAAAGTCCCGTCTGTAATTGGCGGCAATCCTTCTGTTTATCACCTGTTCGGGCAGGGATACCGGAAGGTGATGATATTTGACGTTGATCGCTTGATCGTCCGCATCCAACGATGGAGTACAAGGTTAAATGCCGACGACAAATAAACACGTAAGGAAAACTTCCATGAACCTTGAAAAGAGTTTGAAGCTGTACGAGGAGGCTAAGGCGATGATCCCGGGTGCCACGCAATTGTTTGGCAAACGCCAGGAAATGTTTGCTCCCGAACAGTGGCCAGCTTACTTCGCTGAAGCCAAGGGTTGTACGGTAACTGATCTCGATGGCAACCAATATATCGACATGGGGACGACGGGAATCGGCGCCACGGTACTTGGATATGCAGATCCCGACGTGACGGCGGCTGTAGTTGATCGGGCTCAGCGGGGCAACATGTGTATGCTGAATCCGCCCGAGGAGGTTGAACTAGCCAAACTCATTTTGCAGTTGCATCCGTGGGCAGGGATGGTCCGATTTGGTAGAACCGGTGGCGAAGCGTTAGTAATCGCCGTTCGCATCGCCCGCGCGAAGACCCAGCGCGATAAGGTTGCCTTTTGCGGCTACCACGGCTGGCACGACTGGTATTTGGCAGCAAATCTTCCAACTAACAATCAAGAGTCGTTGAGCGACCGATTGGGAAATTGGCATCTGCTGCCCGGTTTGCAGCCGGCCGGAATTCCGAAAGGGTTGGCCGGCACTGCCCTTCCGTTTGGTTACAACAAGATCGACGAACTCCGTGCCATCGTGCGTGATTGCGGCAATGAGCTGGCCGCAATTGTGATGGAGCCGACCCGGCATTATGCGCCCGAAACGGGCTTCCTAGAGTCGGTGCGTCGTATTGCAGACGAATGTGGAGCAAAATTAATATTTGATGAAGTATCGATCGGCTGGAAGCTAGCTCTGGGTGGCGCACACTTAAAATATGGCATTGCACCTGACATCGCAGTGTTCTCTAAATCGACCGGCAACGGCTATCCCATGTCAGCGGTGATTGGAACCAATGATGTGATGCAAGCGGCCCAAGAGACTTTCATCTCAAGTGCCCTTTGGACAGAGGCCATTGGTCCTACTGCTGCTGTAGCCGCTATTCGCAAAATGATGCGGATCGATGTGCGGGCACATATCGCACGCATTGGTCAGGCCGTACATGATGGCCTTAGTCGCTTGGCCGAACAGCATCAAGTTCCCTGGCGTGCGTTGGGTCATCCTGCCATGATGGCGTATCAGTTTCAGCATCCGCAGGCGGCCGCCTTACAGACCTTATGGACCGTTCGCATGCTGCCCCGCGGTTTTCTTGCCAGCGCTGGTTTTTTCCCAATGCTCACACACGAAGATCGTCACGTTGATCAATACCTTGCGGCATGTGAACCTGTGTTCGCTGAGCTGGGAGAGGCAATTCAGCTAGATGACATCGGCGAACGGATTGGCGGCCCGGTAAAACATACGGGGTTTCAGCGACTGGCCTAGAAAGTGTCTTTGCGTTTTGGGTATTAGAGTGTGACGCGGATCATGCTCTGCTTCGAGCGAAGGGCTCGAAACAGTTCCGTATTGCGGATTTTTCCTTTGGCGGATATATAAAAAGGCATAGTTGGACCATCACTAATACGCCTGAAATATGTCCAAACGAAAAATGATAATTAGCGCAGACGTGCTACTGGGAAAAACTGCCTTAGTCACGGGAGTCAATGGTGGCCTTGGCCTCGCCATAGCAAAGGAGCTCGCGGGTCAAGGGTGCAACGTCATCGCGACTAGCCGCAATTCATCGAAGCTCACCGAAAGCGTTTCGGAGCTAAAAAAATCGGGGGTCCGGGTCGAGGCGATCCCCTGTGACCTGTCTGACAAGCAGGCGGTTATGGCGCTGGTAATGCAGGCTCAGCAGCTGTTTCCCCAGATCGATGTCCTAATCAACTGCGCTGGGATTTTTCCGGTCGGCCCGGTTGCGGAGGCGACGATGGACGATTTTGAGCTCTGCTTCGCCGTCAATGTGCGGGCGCCCTTCCAGCTCTCGAAGGCGTTCCTGCCGCAGATGAAGGCGAAGTCCTGGGGCCGCATCGTGAACATCGGCTCCAGCTCGGCCTTCAATGGCTTCCAGGACACCGCGATCTATTGCGCGTCCAAGCACGCGCTCCTTGGGTTCTCCCGGTCGCTGTACCACGAAGTGCGCTCGCATGGTGTGCGGGTCATTTCCCTCAATCCGGGCTCCATTCGCACCGAGATGGGGAAGAAGGTACAGGGACAAAGCTTCGAGACGTTTCTCGATCCGGTGGAGGTCGCGCAGTACGCTATTTTCGCCATCTCCTTTGATGCCGAGCTGGTCAGCGAGGAAATCCGGCTAAACCGCCTAATAATGCAATGATTACTGCAAAACATACCCAACGCCAAGTTTATTTTAACGGCAAGATGGTGCCAGAGTCCGAGGCTAGGATTTCAATCTACGACTCTGCGCTGATGTTCGGAGACGTGGTATTCGAGATGACCCGGTCATTCAACAAGCAGCATTTCAAGCTGCGTGAGCATCTCGAGCGGCTGGTCGCCTCCGCACGCTGGCTGCATATCCCGCTTGAGCTGTCCGTGAGCGAATTAGAAGAATGCTGCCACCAGGTATCTAGAGCCAACGAGTTTCTATTCGAGCCGGATGATGAGCATCGCCTAATGATCGACGTGACACGTGGATTACTCGGCTTGTATGCGGATCGCGTAGACATCCCAGCTGGTCCGAACCTGATCATCGCCGACTTCCCTGTCCGGTGGACCGTGCTGGACTCCGCCCAGCTTTACACCGAGGGCATCGACATTGTAATCCCTTCGCAGCGGATGATCCCTGCCACGCTGCTGGAATCGAAAGTGAAGAACCGGAACCGGATCCACTACCTGATGGCAAACATTGAGCTGTCGAATTACAAGGGCCGAAACCCGTGGGCGCTGCTACTGGACCCGGACGGATTCCTGTCGGAGGGCACGGGCTCGAACTTTTTCCTGGTACGCAAGGGCTGCATTTACACGCCTGAGCCGCGCAATATTCTGCGCGGCATCTCCCGCGATTACGTGATCGAACTGGCGGGGGACCTAGGCATACCCCTGATCGAGCGGAACCTGGAGCCGTACGATATCCACATGGCAGACGAGGCGTTCTTCAGCTGTACGCCCTTCAGCATCGCGCCGGCCACGCGCTTCCACGGACGCGACATTGGGGATGGCAAAGTTGGTCCGGTCTATTCGCGCTTGATCGAGCGCTGGAGCCAGAATGTCGGTGTCGATATTATCGGCCAAATCCAAGCTTATGATTCTGCGGCCAGCAAGGATCGCACAAATCGCGGCGCAACGCCATACCAGTTCGCTTCGGCTGTGCCCCGGCGCCGGGTGCGGAGGAGATAAATCGTGAAGTCTGAACCGCTCCTCCACGCATCCGCGCCGCCCCTGCCGGGCTCTTCGCACGGTTTATGATTGCGGTCGGCCTGCTCGCCGGCCTGCGGACCCACGATTTTCGCGCTGCAGCCAACTTTCTCGCGTCTACTCACCATGAGCGTCCGCTACCGATTAGGCTAATGCAGTTCATCAAGTGGGCCATCCATCAGATGTTCGAGGAGCTTCCGGCCGCGCTCCATGCAGTCACTTTTGCGAAGTTTGTCCAGCGGTCCTCGGTCTGGCTCGCGAACGGCAACTCGCTTGCAAACTATCCGGGGGCCCGCGAACCCGCCGCAAAACTTACCCAAACGTTGGTACATTGGTCATCGGTGCTGGCTTTACCGGGGCGTCGTTGGGCTAGTTTTGGGCGAAGCACGCACCGGGCAGCCGGGAGCTCGTGATCTTGGAAATGGGTGACCCAGCCGACGGCGCGTCGGGTCAGAATGCAGGCATGGTTGTGATGGGCAGTTATTATTGCATGGTGCATCGTTCCGTGCTCACTCTACTGCGCGATGTGAAGACGGAGCTCACCGAGGAGCCGCGCGACCGTCTCGCCCCCGCCGTTGCCGCGACCTACCGCCGCGCGGCGTACCGCAATGCCGAAATGATCGCGGAAACAATCATCCGGGAGGGATTTCACTGCGACTACCACCGCAACGGCTGGATCCAGATACGCACGGCTGGTGAGCTGCAGGTGCTTGATGCGTCGGTGCACCTCGCGAAGACCAAGGGTTTGACGACTGGTCTAGGCATACTCCAGACGAGGTGTTCGAAACATGCGGGTTAAGCGTGGAGGTGGACGCTGGCTTTTCGCTGCGTGCGGGAACATTTCATCCTGCGAAATGGGTCTGGTCGCTACCCCGGGTAGCTATAAATAGCGGCATTGTTGCGCTCTTTACCCGGACCAAGGTTTTGCAAATCGAGGAGCAGATTGAGCATTATGTTGTCCACACCTCTCGCGGTGCGATTCGCGCGCGTCATGTGGTGAATTCCACCGAAGCCTACACCCCAGCGTTGCATCCTCAGTTCCACGACCTCGTTCGCCCACTCCAGGCCCAATCCGCTGCGGGACGCGGTGGACCGCTGCGCCTGCCTTCGGATTTACCGGTAAGCAGCGCGCTCTGGTTTGGTGATCGGCGCGGCGAGCACGTGCTGTTTGGCACCGATGCGACGCGCACTCCGGATGGCGCAGCCGACCAGAACCGGCCCTTGCGCTTCCTCACCAAATTTGCGCTTGGCGAAATGATGTCCGATACCAGTCGGTTCGCAATGGAGGTGCCGCACGCGTGGAGCGGAGCGATGGGCTTGACGGTAGACGAGTATCTGCCCGTCGGCTTAATTGATGTGGAGCGTCAGTACCTAATTGGAGGAATGTGCGGCTCCGGCACTGGGGCCGCGTTCAACGCGGGCCGCTGCATCGTGAATCATGATCTCGGACTGTCGGAAGAGTCAGACGATTACCAGCCAGAATATTGTTCCCGATCGCGATTACTCGATCCCGCAAGCCAGCACTGGCCAGAGTCCTGAGTTCATTTGCTGTCATGCTCTACATTTTTGATATCAAACAAATCCCGCTCAACCCGCGCCCGGGTTACGATGCCATGATCGTCCGCGGGCAGCCTCAGGCTGCTGGCCGCATCATTTCCCTCAGCGAGGACCGCAAGACTGCCCGCGTCATCTGGCGTGGGACGCCGGGCACCTACGCGTTCAAGCCGCACCCCCGGATGATTGACGTCGCGCACATCGTGTACGGTAGTGTAGTGATCCATCGCCCGGGTCAGGCGGCGATCCGCCTCGCGGCGGGATCGCTCGTCGAATTTCCCCGCGACCCATTCGATCTCGAGATTATCGAGACCTTCATGAAAGTCTCTTTCCTGTACGACCCCGAAGGGCTGACGCTGCAAGCCGAACCCCTGAGCGATTAACGCCACTCCCTGCCGGGGGAGTAATTTGAAAACGTTAATACGGACACAGCCCACTCCGGCCAAAGCGGGGGGGTGTTTCTTGTCCGCGCCTCGGGTTGTGACCATATCGGCACGGGCTGTATTTGGCATTTTTCAATGCGCCGGACTCGCGGATCGCCTCTGGCGCGCCGACCACGCTATCTCTGTAGTAGTTGGTAACTTGGACAAGGGTTTTTGAGGCAATCCCTGAACTGGAGTTTGAGCAGACATCGGGGATGTAATCCTTTGCAGTAGACATAGCAGATGCGGCGAGGCGTGGGCATGCTTGTTCTAGGCGCGGTGAGTGTTTGGGAATGTCAATTCCGGAAAAGGGAGGGTGCGCAAAGTGATAATGTGTGGCGGACCGAACCTGTCCGAATACAGAACCAGTATGGTGTGTAACCTGAAGTCAATACCTGGGTGTAGGTCAGCGCAAAGCGATATTTGACAAGACCGCGTTCTCTTTGTATATTTCGATGGTGAACAAGTACCTTAGTTTCCAATGCGTATCACCGGACGTGGGGCCCCCAGTACTGCGCTGCGGAACCATAGCCGGAACCGCTCCCGAGCCAAAAGAACCGGGCTATGCGGTGCGCCTCCCGACAATCGCAAGGAGTGCCCGCTGATGGTGCGAGTCATAGATCATGCCGCGTCGTGTGTGCAATGGCGTGTGGACATGCTCAAGAAACCGCCCACCACGGTCAGCCACAAGCCACCCCGGACGCTCAATAACGCCCGTACCCCGATTGACTGCATCTTAGAGCTGACCGACCCGGTCACTGGGGAATCGGATCGGCTTTCGCTTGGCGCACCCTGCAAGACGGAGTACGTGGGCGTGGCTACGGACATGTGGATGCAGCAGAACGCGGACATGCTGCCGATCCTGGGCGACGCCACGTTCCTCCAAGTCAAGACCTACCAAGCTGCCGGCATGGGCATCCCACTCTGGCCGCCTGGTTCGGGCATCCAGCCGGAGCGCATGTTCGCAAACCGAAAGGAGGCCTTCGATGATGTTTTTGCGCGCTGGGTGGAGGCCGACGCAGACCAGCTGCTCACCCCCAAGGACATTGTGGAAGCGACGCTGGAAGGGCGGCGCCTCTCGGTCCACGCCACGTTCGAGCTCAATGGGGCTAAGGCGCGTTTAGACTTGCCCGTCAAGTGCATCAACGTGAATGAGCGCGACTGGGAGTATCAAATAGACTCTGGCCCGATCATTGTGCCCTTCGAGCCGCGTAAAGATGCGGGCCTCATTTCAATGGCGCAGCTTGCGTTCGTGGCCTCCAACCGGTTCGACTATGCCGAGTTTCTGGTTCGCATGCCCACGGAAGCGGGTGGCGGCATCCTAGTCCACCACTACACGGCCGTGGTCAAGGTCGACTGGCAAGCGGAGTACTTTGCGCTGCGGTGAGTCGTGGCGCGGCCACCGTTCTACGCTGTTTTTTGAGCATGCAAACCTATCTCGAGACCTTTGACCAGCATCGCGGCGGCTGGTGGGGCTGGCTCGGGAACGACAAGGGGTTTGACCGCCTACAATGGGAGACAGGCATTGTGACCGCGCGCAGCCCGTGGTGGATTGACTACAATCACGCCCCGCCCGGGGCTGGCTACCTCCACATGCTCTTTTGTCTAAACACCAAAGGGCCGTTCTCCGACCATCACAAGGACATAGCGGACGACAACCGCTATGTTGCGGCGGGCTGTCCGTTGGATTTTCGCAATGCCCGAATCACCCTTCGGGTCCGGGGCGAGTTGCGCGAGCGCGGCGCCCACATGGTGCTGTTGCTTCAGGGTACCATCAGCGGCATCACTGCCGGCTGGCTCCTAACCGGCCAACCCTTTGCCGTAACCCCCGAGTGGAACGAGCTGACGGCCGTCGCCACGCAGGATCCAAAGCAATGGACTTGCCTTCGGGGCCGCCATGACCGCCTCGATTACTACAACTACCACCCCCTCGACGCGATCGTGGGGAATGTGAACGTGAACCTCATGCTGGTCCTGTTTCCCCTGATGGTCATTCCGATGGGACCATTGAAGAGTGACCCTCATGTGCTTCGGGCTGGAAAGGATTATCCGGTTTGGGCCTCGGCACTTCCCGAAGGCTATATCGAACTCGATACTGTCAAAATCGACTTTGCCGACAATACCTAATTTTTTTTCATGAAGACAATACGTTTTGGCATCACGGGTTCGGGCTACATGGGCCGGACCCACGCCGAGGCCCTGCGGCGCCTGAGCAATACTGAATTGGTTGCGATCTGGGGCGGCACCCGTGCCCCAGGACTGGCCCAGAAATACGGCGCCGTCTGTGAACCAACTCTGGCCGCTCTGATTGGACGGAGCGACCTTGACGCCATCGTGGTGACTACGCCCCACCACATGCACGCGGAGGAGGCGGTGTTGGCGTTGGAAACCGGACGTCACGTGCTGGTGGAAAAGCCGATGGCCACCTCGGTGGCGGACTGTGACCGCATGATAGCGGCAGCGGTCAAAGAGCGGCGGGTACTGGCCACCGGCTATCAGCAGCGTTTCCGCGCCAACAATATGCGGGCGCGGGAGTTGATCGCCACTGGAATCATTGGTACGATCCTCACCGCCCAAGTGTCGATGCCGTGCTATTTGGGCGATTACAAAGACAGCGGTTTTGGCGGCGGCAACTGGGCGTGGTGGGATGATCCGGCCAGCGTTGGTCGGTCCTTAAATAGCAGCCCGCACGCGCTCGATCTTATCCGCGGTTTCACCGGAGCCCAGGCGGCGACGGTGTCCGCCTTCAGTCGGACCTTTCTGCCCAACCAGACCAACGAGGACACGACAGTCGCTTTGATCGAATACACCAATGGTACCCTCGGCTCGTTCTTTTTCAGCGATGCGCTGGCCGCGCCCGCGTTTCCGGGAGAAGGCTTCCGCTTCCGGCTCATCGGCAGCGCTGGGCTGATGGACCTTGATCCCTATGGAGAACTTCGTGTCTCGGATAAGAAGGGCTGGCGGGTCGAGGCAAAGCAACCATCTATCCCCCATGACGATGCTGATGCGGCCTATGGCGACGTGCGCATGGGCGCCTATTGCGCGCAGATTCGCTCCTTTCTAGAGGCGATCGAGGGCATGCCCGCTGCCTTGGGTAGCGCTGCCGATGGGCGCGCCGACGTAGCAACCTGCCTAGCGATGTACACCTCTTCCCGCGAACGGCGCTGGATCAACCTTGCAGCATGAAAACCGCTCCTCTCGTCGTCAATGTCGGCTGCTATTTTGACTACCCGTACGAAATGCAGCGGAGTGCCCAACTGGGGATCGAGATGCGCTGGACTCCCGCGCGAACCGACGATGAGATCGTCGCCGCTGGAGCGGAGGCGACGATTCTCCTAACGGAAGATGAGCCCATTACGGCGGCGGTATTGGACCAGCTGCCCCGCTGCCAAGCGATCGTCAAATATGCTGTGGGCGTCGATACAATCGACATTGCGGCGGCTTCGGAGCGGGGTATTGTCGTGGCGAACTCAGCAGATTTTTGTACGGAGGAAGTGTCAGATCACGCTGCGGCGCTCTTATTGACAAGCGCCCGTCAGATTATGACCATGGATCGAATGATCCGCGCCGGCGGCTGGGATGAATTTCCTCGAATAGCGCCGTTGCGCCGCCTCGCCCACCTGACTCTTGGCGTTATCGGATTGGGGCGAATTGGCCGCCGCTTGGCTGTAAAAATGTCCGGCTTCGGTTTGGGCCTGCTCGTGGCTGACCCGCAACTGACTCCCTGCGAAATGCCGGTCGGTATGGAGCTGGTTACTCTGGACCGCCTCGTCCGTGAAGCGGACCTTATTTCTATTCATGTGCCGCTCACCCCGGCTACCCGGGGGCTGGTCGGCGAGCGGGAGCTTCGGATGATGAAGCCTACAGCCTTGATTGTGAACACGAGCCGCGGGCCTTTGATCAACGAGGCGGCGCTGACCCGGGCCCTGCAGCAGCGGTGGATCGCTGGAGCCGCCCTCGATGTCATGGAGGAGGAACCATTGCCGGCCAGCAGTCCCTTGCGCAGTCTGGACAATATTGTTTTGACGCCCCATGTCGGTGGCCAGTCGCTGGATTCGATGGCCAATTTGCACCGCAGTGTGATGGATTCCGTTGAAGCATTGCTCGGCGGTTATTGGCCGCCGTTTCCGCTTAATTCCTGGATCAGCCCGCTCCAGCCCCTGCGACCCTGGGCGGAATTCCGCCGAGTCCCTAGCCCGTGAGGTAATTTGCCTTTGTGGCTTTCCGGTCAACGCCGCCTAAACTCAAATGGGTCGGTAGCGCGACTATGGAAAAACGGCCCAACGCGGGCGGGCATGCGTGGTAAAAGCAATCATTAGATCGAACCTCACTTGTTTGTCCGAAGCTACTGCCTCAACAGGGGCAGAACCCTCCCGGTCTGATCTCCGCTATACCTTAGCCTCTTCTCACAGTCTGCGCCTAATCAGATGTGCATCGTAATCGATGGCCGCGCGGGTGGTCTCCTCATCGGCCAAAGCAAAGACAGCTTTGCGAAAGGCAGAAGTCAAGCTGCGGCCGACTTTGAGAATTGCAAGGTGATCGCAAACCAAAATCTGCAACGGAGCGCGCATCCGCTTACGGAAGTGTAAATGCCGGTTCCTGCCCGATGCCCCATCAGAGTAGGGAACTTCTCTCATAGAACAGTTTCAAATAGTCAACACCGGAGACTTTTTCGATGCCATAAACTCGAAGTATTATTGTGACTGTAGTATGTCAACCATTGAATCGAATCAGATCGACAGCTTCTTGCACCAGCCACTTCATGCGATTGTGGGTACAGTTGGGTGCGACGGTGCGCCGCAGCTCAGTCCGGTCTGGTACATCTACGAAGAAGGCCGTTTCTACATTGGCATCACCAGCCACACAGTCAAGTATCGCAATCTGTGCTGCGACCCGCGCATCAGCCTCTGTATTGATGGCGGACGCGATGATGTGCGTACAGTAATTGTCATGGGCACGGTAGAACTGTTCGACAAGGCGCACCCCCTGCAGGCGTCCATGCGCTGGCGGCTGATCTCCCACTATATCGCAGACGCCGAGGAAGCGCGCCGCTACGCGGCATCCAGCGAGGATTGGGATGCGGTGCTTGTTGTCATCACGCCACAGAAGATGATCACACAGAACTTTGGTTGATGAACTGAAACAACCAAAGGAAAACGCGATCAACAAGACTGGCCAGCGTGTGGGCGATCAGAAACGTGTATAGGTGCAACAGGAATTGCACACTCAGTTCCTTAGCTGGGCGGGCAGCCTGATGTCCAAACTGTTGGAAGGGCACTGTGCCGTAACCGTTGTGCCACGTTTTGCCATACTGCCGTTGTCACCGCCTCGGGCCAGCCGGTGACAAAGGAGGCTGGTATTTGCAGATTTGAGCGGTAAGGGTGCATTACCTCCGGCGGCTAGAACGGACCGCGGGGGGTTGGAAGTCCTGCTATGCAGACATGGCACCTGTGGCGGAGCGGGGGCAGATTTAGTTCCGGTGCTGGCAGCGCCCACTGATTGTCTAGGGCTGCTAATAGCGGCTTATTGAAGTTGTTTAACTTTCGCTTTTTATTCCCATCAAACCTCTCCGAATTTCGAACCAAAGTGGTCATTGACCCTTCGGCATTGGTTTCGAGGAGGTAAGCGCAGTGAGGAACTTGACCTGTAAGGGCGCACAGCATAAAATTTGGTACTTGGGGCTCGGATTTCCTGTGCGTAAGATCTGCTGGTTGGCGGCGATTGGTAAAAGTGGTGACCGGAGCCGTCTGGCTCCGCGTGACGAAAGCCGAAAGCTTTAACGACTTTGACTTTGGAGTTCCTCTTGAAACTTCTCAACCGCATTGCCCTTGTCACCGGAGCCGCTCGCGGCATCGGTCGTGGATGTGTGTTAGCGTTAGCTCGGGCTGGTGCCGACGTGGCGATAAACGACCGGCAGCCGTCGGAGGAAACCGCAGTGCTGATTGCCGAAATCGAAGCACTTGGCCGCCGAGCGGTACTGGTCGCTGGCGATGCCTTCGAGCGAGCCTCCTGCGAAGACATTGTGAAGCGAGCAATTACAGCGCTCGGTCGGATCGACATATTGGTGAGCAATCCGGCGTTTTCGCGACGTGGCAGTTTCCTCGATTACGACCCAGAGATTTTTGACAAGACCCTGCGCGGCACGCTGACCGCCGGCTTTCACATTAGCCAATTTGTCTCGCGGCACATGGTCGAGCGAGGTGGCGGCGGCAAAATCCTGTTCATTTCCAGCGTCCATTCACGACGGCCGTACGCGCGAGCGGTAGCCTACAACGCGGCAAAGGCAGGGCTCAATCACATGGCCTTTACGATGGCAGCCGAATTAATCGGCTACCGCATCAACGTTAACGTCATCGAACCCGGCTGGATCGACACACCCGGCGAGCACGAAGCTTTTGGTGAAGCGATGATCGCGAAAGAAGCAGCCAAGCTCCCCTGGGGCCGGCTCGGCACCCCATCCGACATCGGCCACGCGGCGACTTTCCTATGTTCGGATCATGCTGACTACATCACCGGCGTCTCACTGGTCGTCGACGGCGGGTTTTGTCTACGCGACTCTATTTCAAGTCCTTCAATGTCCCCGAGGTAGTTACCATAAGGGGTGTCTTTGTGCTGGTGCAATTTCCGTTTGTTGCGCTGATCAAACCTTTAGGAATATCGAACGGTAGTGATCACTTGCCATGAGACCATGGGGGGTGCAGGTTAGAGCAAAGCGGTATAAAACTGGTATTGGAGCGGCGCCCACTTACTGATGGTGTCAGGGAGCTTGAACTTCCTATCAGATGCAAGTGGAGCTGATGGGTCGTTGGGCGTAGCGTCTGCTGGGGCGGTCGAGGAACGGCGTTTATGGGATAGTGCATTGTTTGCGGAACCGGCCTTTGGGCCGAATTTGAGACCGCGGTGGGTAGGGCGACTTTCCCGCCGCCTCCCGGTCGCGTGAAAGAACTATAAAAAGGGAAGCAATTCACCACGAATCAAAAAATGTCGCGTATTTTCCTGAGCTTTGTCGAAACTGTTGATAATTCACTACCTAGCTCTTCAACCAAATACCCTCTATCTTGCAGAGATCTCAGGCGGCGACCGCCAATCAAAGACAGCTGCAACCAGCGTCTTTGAACGCACTTTTGCAAGCTCATAAGCCTCCACCATACGACTGGCTGGAATACGGTGAGAGATCACTGATCCAAGCGGGGGCCTGTGCCCTGCCATCAGGTCGAGAATGTACTGGCAATTCCGACGCATATTGAATCGCAGGTCTTGGGGTGGGCATTCCACTCTTGGACCATTCCCTGCTCCAAACAAGGCCAGTTGCTTTTGGTAGATCCACCGGGGATCCAAGGGGTTGAAGTCGGGAGGTTCCTGCGCGCGGCCAGGGAAGCCCAGTAAGCTCACCCTCCCGGAAATGCGAGCCAGTTCCATGGAGGTGCGGTAGGCGCTCCAAGTGTTAGCTGTGTTTACCACAATATCGGCGCCTAATGCTCCGAATACTCGCGCCATTTTCTGTGGTAGATCGGGGTCCTCCGGCAGGTATGCCGCATGAGCTCCAAGCCGAATTGCGGTCTCGTTCCGGATGGCCGAGTTGGCGATGCCCACAACCCTCGCACCCATCGCACGCGCCAGCCATAGCGTACAAAGCCCGATAACACCCAGTCCGACTACTGCCACATTCTCTCCGGCCTCGTATCTCGCTTGGCGCAGAGACGCCAGCCCCATGTAGGTTAGATAAAGAAGGGAAGCCTCATCTGAGGGAACGTGCTCGGAAATTGGAATCAGCCAATCGTCTTGCCGTACGACATAAGCGGACTGGTGGGGCTTTGTGCAAAATACTCTTTGTCCCGGCCGCAACCCATTGACGTTTGTACCCACGCGTCGGATTACGCCGACGTTCGAATACCCGACCGGTCTTGGATACTCAGGAGCATTTGGAACGTAAGTTGAGTCTCCCAGATAATTTCCAAGGTCAGTGCCAGTTGAGAAGGCTGAGACTTCGGTTTCAACATAAATCTGGTCGGGCTGCAACGCTTCGGCTTCCAAGGGCAATTCCTCAATCCGGAGGTCTCCCGCACCATAAAGAATAGCCTGTTTCATTTTAGGTTCGCCCTCCTTGGTCAAAGCTGCAGATTCATCGGCATGGCTTGCGTCATGTAGCGCCCTTAAATCTACCATCCCCCTTCAGCATGAGCTTTACATCCACCATCAGTTGGGTTCCTGAGATTGGTATTATAGGCCCTTGACACCCAGTCTATATCGAGAGCTTCGCTAAAGGGAGAGTTTCCCCTGGGCGCGTACACCCCTAGGGTAAAGCTCGTCAGGGCTTAGCAACACCGGCTACCAGCACATCCTGCGGGCTTGCGTTCCCGCGATGCCGCTCTGGCGGCGCGGCGGCGCGTGGTCCGTTTGGTTTCAAACTCTGGCGCAGTGCAGTGAGTAGTAGACTAACATTGCCTTTTAATTGACGTTGTGCAGACTGCGTATGTGGGGCGGATCGAAGCCCTCCGAGCGTCGAGAGAATGGAGTTGCTAATCACGAGACAATGGGCGGCTGGAAAGTATCGCAAACTGAAACTTGACCATTGTGGGAGCAGTGCTTGCCACTTGCGGTTGCGATGTGGCTTGAGTTTCCTATCCGTGAGTATTGAAGTTGTACTATAATGTCGGAAGAAGCATTTGGCACGGTGATACTGTGCGGCGAATGGGATCGGCGGACTGTGCCGATTGCCTTCGGGAGAAATTCGATGAATGTTTTGTTTACAGGCGCTACCGGCTATTCCGGAATTGGCATGGTTGAAATTCTATCGGCGCACCACATTGTTCGCGGTGCAGATGTGGTGCGCAAACCTTCGGCTTGCAGGGAAATGCTCGTGGCGGATATCACCGACTATGAGACATGCCGCTCATTGGTCAAGGGCATGGACGCCATGGTGCTCGGTCACATGGCGCCCAATCCGGACGGGTACAAACTGCCTGCGCCGGCTTTTGACGTCAACGTCAAGGGCACGGCCAATCTCTATCATGCGGCCGCTGAAGTCGGGCTGAAGACTGTGGTGCTTATTTCCTCTTGCGGCGTGCTTATGAATCCGCAAACTCCATCCACCGACGCTGAAGTCGGGGTGGGTCCGTACCGTTACGGAGACGGGCTTTATTGTCTGAGCAAAGTGATGCAGGAAGGTATTGCCCGCCACTACTTCTTGCAGTTCGAAATTGCGACGGCGGTGCTTCGCCCGTCATGGATCGTGTATGACGGCGAACTCGTCACCAAGTACGGAGAAAAGATGGAACGCTACTATTCGTCTCTCATTGACCCGCGCGATATCGGGCGCGCTATTGTTGCCGCCCTAGCCTTGCCCAGCCTCAAGCTGGAAGCGTTCAATATCGGGCAGGACGATTTGACCGCAGATCTGACATTCGCGAAGACGCGATTGCGCTGGTCGCCCCAACACCGTTTTGAGTCCCTGCCCCGGGTGAACAACGGAAACTAGCTTCGAATCCCCATAATTGTTTTTGCGTTTTTATTCATGATCTCTTCAACATCGGTCGACTCGTTCGAAGTGCCTGATGCTGAAGTTTTTCCGAGGAGCATCGCGCCTCACTTCAGCCTAGCCCTCAACGAAGACCGGCTGGCCGGAGTCGAAGCCCGACCTATTCATTTTTCAAGCCACTGCAGGCATGGTTTGGGCTAGCAGCTAGTCGGGTTACGGAGCTTGTTGGCTCGCTAGGAACGAGCCGGTGGCGCTCGTAGTGGCTGACCTTTACGTCGGTTTGACCATGGTCAGGTCGAAAATTGGTTTCTTGATAGGGTCTGCCACTGGCCTTCTTGTGATCATTTCTTATGCCGGTTTCACCATTGGTTTTGCAGCTGCGCTTTTGATGGCCTTCGCAACTAAGGGTTCAGGGATTGTTCGCTGGAGTGGTTTTAGTTTATTTTGTAATACAAGTCCTCGATAGTATTGTCATCACGCCCAATCTAGTCGGTGGCAAAGTCGCCCGAAGCGCCCTAGCGGCCATATTCAGCCTTTTTATAGGTGATACTCTACCAGGATCTCTGAACAATTGTGGCGATCGTGACCGGAGCGATCATGAAGATTCTTTCGGCCGATCTCTAGAAGGACTATCGGCAACTGGATATGTGCAGGGGACAATAGCCAAAAACTCTTACTTCGGTGCTCTGAGTGTCGAGTTTCCCTGATCCCCCGCCTGAGCGCAAGCGAGTTTCTGGATCGGGTTGCGTTATTGATACCGCCACCGCGCAAGCATCGGCACCACTACTTTGGGGTGCTGGCGCCGGACTCGCCGTGGCGGGAAGTGGTGACG
>SXGQ01002312.1_pt1 | contig 26872 bp, 23 predicted proteins | sample 3178371 | NCBI WGS metagenome assembly SXGQ01 (sample SAMN11356859, study PRJNA531348) | freshwater metagenome | isolation source: freshwater sample F1-20 | place: China: Fuxian Lake, Yuxi | collected 2017-12-25 | reverse complement strand
TGTTATTACGAAAACAAAACAGCTAACGGCACAACTTATGGCAAATTATATAATTGGTATGCGGTAAACGACCCGCGGGGTTTGGCACCAAATGGCTGCCACATTCCCACAGATGCAGAATGGACAACACTAACCAATTATCTAGGCGGAGAAGATGAAGCCGGCACAAAAATGAAAGGCAACACTGGTTGGCTAAATAATGGGAACGGCACCAACACCTCAGGCTTTGCAGGGCTTCCGGGCGGTTTTCGTTCCAACAATGGAGATTTCTACAACGTTGGCGCTGGCGGTGGCTGGTGGAGTTCGTCAGAGGGCGATACCTTTGGCGCTTGGTACCGCTACTTGTACAACTATAGTGGCAATGTAGGCAGGGTCAACTACGGTAAGCGGAATGGGTTTTCTGTGCGTTGTCTGGGGGATTGACTATTTGATTTTTTCGTTTTATAAGTTTTCGAATTTTAATGTGGATGTGTTTTTTGAAAAAAGCGAAGCAATTGTTTTACATTTGTTAAAATAAAACACATGAAACGATTATATAGTATAATTGTATTATTAAGCTTTTTAAAAATTACTGGCCAAGAAACAAAAAATGTTTCGAGTATAGGCTCAGCATATATTTCGGGTAAGGTTAGCCCCGATGAGGCAAGAAAAGATGCCCTAAACGACGCCAAATTAAATGCTTTAAGGGCAGCGGGTATTAACGAGCAAGTATCGACTTATAACCTTTTGTTTAGCGCCCAAAAAAACAACGATTTTAAGCAATTTTTTAATTCGAATACACAAAGCGAATTACAAGGCGCAATTAAAACCTACAGCATTACATCAGAAAAAACAATTCAAAAAAACGAAAACGAATTGGTAATTGAAATTAAAATTAATGCCGAAGTAGTAAAATACAAAACACAAAAAGACCCAAGCTTTGATGCAAGAATAGAGGGGATAATTGGCGTTTATACATCCGGGCAAAAATTAAATTTTGAAATCAATTGCACAAAAAACTGTTTTGTAACTATTTTTAATATTGTAGATGAAAAAGAGTGTTTTGTATTATGGCCTCAAAAATCAAAACCTATATTTGAGTTAGGGGCAAATAAAAAATATAATTTCCCAATTGATTTTGATAAAGAAAACGATTACGAATTAGAGACAGATAAAAAAAACGAATCGAATCAAATAATTTGTGTGTTTACAAAAACCAAAATAGATTTTATACAGGCCGATAAAGAGGGCAATACCGATGTTGAAACGATGTTTAGTTGGATTTATAATATACCGCCCGACCAACGAAAAGTAGATTATCAATCTTTTTTTATACTTCCAAAAAAATAAAATTAAAAATATTTTTTCTAAAAAAAAACAGAACTAAATTTTTTAAATCTAATACTGGTTTAGTATTTATATTTAAAGAATATTATTTTATGACATTAAATACAATTCGTTTTGTATTTTTGATAAAATAAAAAATAATAAATGACAAACAAAAAAGTTGAGGCGAGTGAAATAGATGATATGATTAGCAAACCAGATGGATATTATTCTAATAAACGATCAGAAATGATAGAGTTTATCCCCAAAAGTTTTAAAAAATTTTTAGATTGTGGCTGCGGCGAGGGGTATTTTGGTTTTGAGATAAAAAAACAATTTTTATCATCAGAAGTATGGGGATTAGAATTAGACAAACAATCGGCCGATATGGCAAGAAAAAAAATAGATAAGGTGCTTCAAGGCGATTTATCGGATACAATTGGCCAATTACCTAAAAATTATTTTGATTGCATTACCTTTAATGATGTGTTAGAGCATTTGGTTAATCCCTACGAAATTATTTCTCGTTTGCGCGAAAATCTTTCTGATTATGGTATTATTGTTTGCTCTATTCCAAATGTAAGATACTGGAGAGTTTTTAAAAAATATGTTTTTGGAAAAAACTTCAGATATGAAGATAATGGAGTAATGGATAGGACTCATTTGCGATTTTTTACTAAAAAAAGTATAGAAGCAATGTTTAACGATTTAAATTTTAATATTATTCAAATTAAAGGATTAAGGCCAACTCCATCAGTAGGATTTTTTATAGCGAATCTTTTTACGTTAGGTTTTTTAAGCGATTGCAGATATATACAATATGCCTTTGTTGTAAAACCAATAAAAAGCGAAAAATAATTTATTTAATATCTATTATTTTTGGAGTAGCATTAATAAATTGAGGCATTGACATTCCAGCAGAAGCACCAACAAAAGTAGGGTCGCAAGCAAGGTAAGATTTATTTTTATAAATAATTTTATCGCCTTTTACATTACCATTAAAAAGAACAGCAGTGCTCACATGATTTTCGTAGTTTAAACCAATAACTTCTAAATTTAAAAGTGTTTTTACTAAGTAGGCAAATAAAACAGATCTATCTTCGCAATCAGAAAATGGATAAAAAAATAAATGTTCAGGGTAAAACCATTTTTCGTGTCCAAATTGTTGATCATCTGTTTTATATTCGAAAGAGTAGTGTAAAAAACTAAGTAAAAAATTAACGGCATCGAGTTCATTCATTCCAACAAGCTGAGGTTTTAATCCTATTAAAATAGAATTTTCAGTAACCTCACTAACAGGATAATTAAAAAAAATAGAGAGTTCGGCTTGCGGAAAATCATTTAAATAATTTATTGCATTATCATTATAGTCTATAACAATAAAATTTCCATTTTTATGTTTAAACATTTTTTGTTTTAAATTTATGTTAATGGTTAAGGCCTTATTTGAAATAAAACTGATTGATTTATTTTTTGAAGAAAATGATTTATTAAAGGTATAAAAGCTTGAGCCATTAGAGTTAATAACATAATATTTTTTTCCATTCATAGGTATATAAGAAATACCATAAACTATTTCTTCAGTTGGAAGAAGTAGTACAAATCCATCATCAGATTTTGCAACTTTAGAATCAAAACCTAATTGATTAAGTATAAAAAATTGAAAACAAATTTGATCATTTTTATTTTGATGAAGTTGCTCTGAAATTTTTTTAATTAAAAGGTATTTACCCCAATCGTTTAAATTAAGTCCATTTGCAATTGTATCTATTTCTTTAATAAATTTAGAGTAATTTTTTTTACACATTAAATCCCAGTAATTTGATAAACCATTTTCAGAAATAGAGCCAACATTTTGAAGTATAGTTGAATCAAAACCAATAGATAAAGGGGTATTATAAAAGTCGATAGATTTTTTAGATTCAAAATTATCAGACAAAACAATAGGAGGGGGTTCGGGTTTAAACTCAATACCTTTTAGTTCGGGTTTTATTAATGGTAGATTATCTTTATTTGGTTGTTCAATAGCTTTAGGAATGTTTACAGGAATAACGAGAGGCGTTGGTTTAATTGGTTCAGGTAGCCCTTTTTTAGATGTAACAGGAAGCCAACGCTGTTTGAGAAAATTAGCAAATTCTTTATTTTCTTTATCTTTAAAATCTTGGTATGCTTTTGCCTCGTTTTTTTTATACTCTTCAAATTCATTATTTATTTGAGCCTTAAAAAAATAAAAGTTTAATAATAGGCAGGCAGATAGATAAATTTTTGTATTCATATTTTAAAGTTAAATTTTAATTAATTAAAGATAATATTATTATTTATTTATAAAGATGAGGATTTGTTTGTTGTAAAATGTTTATGTATTAATTGAGTAACATTATTGGGATTAAGGTATGAGCCTTTAAAAATTAAATGAGCTTGCTCATAAAATTTTTTTCTTTTTAAAAGTAATTTTTTTATTTCAGTTAAAAGTTCTTTTCGGTTTAAATTTTGTAATAGGGGGCGTTTAATTTTTGATTTAATAATTCTATTGGTTAACACAAGCGGGCTTAATTTAATATAAATTAATATGCCATTTTTTTTTATAATATTTAAATTATCATTAAAACAAACTGCGCCTCCGCCGAGAGAGACAACTAATGATTTTTTAATTTTTACTATTTTTTTTAGATATTTTGTTTCTAATTTTCTAAAAACTTTTTCGCCTTCATTTTTAAAAACTTTTTCAATAGTTATATTTTCATTTTCTTCAATCCAATGATCTAAATCAAGATGATTGTATTTTAAAAGAGTTGCTAATTTTTTTCCAAAAGTGGTTTTGCCGCTTCCCATAAAACCAGTAATAAAAATATAATTAGGAAGCGCCATTAATAAAAATTTATTAAAATTAAATTAAAATTTATTTTTTAGATAGCGCAAATTCTTTTGCAAAGTAAGTTAAGATAACAGATGCGCCAGCACGTTTTATACTTAATAAAATTTCGTCTCTTATTTTATCGCCATCAATCCAACCTTTTGCGGCAGCGGCTTTAACCATTGAGTATTCGCCGCTTACATTATAAGCAGCAATAGGCAAACTAAAATTTTCTTTTAATAATTTTATAATATCCAAGTAACTCAATGCTGGTTTTACCATTAAAAAATCTGCCCCTTCAATCACATCTAAATCAGCTTCAATTAATGCTTCTTGACTGTTTGCTGGATTCATTTGATATGTTTTTTTATCACCAAATTTTGGAGCGCTTTGTAAAGCCTCTCTAAAAGGACCATAAAAAGCACTAGCGTATTTTGCAGTATAGCTCATAATAGATACATTAGAATAACCATATTTATCTAATGCATTTCTTATTACACCAACTCTTCCATCCATCATATCGCTTGGCCCAATTATATCAGCCCCCGATTCTGCTTGAGCAACAGCCATTTTTGCTAATATTTCTAAGGTTTCGTCATTCATAATCTCACTATTTTTTACAAAACCATCATGCCCATCGCTACTGTATGGGTCCATGGCAACATCGGTCATGATAACTGCTTCAGGAAATTGTTTTTTTATTTCTTTAAGTGTTGAAAGATAAAGCCCTTTTTTATTTAAGGATTCCGTTGCTTTTTTATCTTTTAATTTGTCGTTTAAACTTGGAAAAATATCAAAGGTTGTTATTCCTAATTTTAAACAGGTTTCTATTTCTTTTAGCATTAAATCTTTGCTTAATCTAAAAATATTTGGCATTGAATTTATTTGAGTTTTTTTATTTTTCCCATCAATTAAAAATAGAGGGAAAATAAGGTCGCTTACCATTACATCATTTTCTTTTACAAGGTTTCTGATGGCCTGATTTTTTCTATTACGTCTTGGTCGCTGAGTAAGGTTTATCATATTATAAAGGGGCTAATTAAAATATCATTTTCTTTTTTAAGTTAATTGGTATCATATAATAAATTTCTGTGGTCATTCATTTCTAACATGGCTGCTAATATTAGTTGTGAATAATTTTGAGAAGCACTTTTAAACCGATTAGTTTGTGTTTGCCATAAACTAAAAATCAAATTCATATTACCTTGTTTGGGATTAAAAGTAAAAAGTGCTTTTTCAACATTATAAGCTCCGGCATGATACACATGCATTACTAATAATTTAAACCATAAATCTTCTTGGTCATAATTTTGTATTTGAAGAGAATCTAATAATTTAATGGTATTTGGAATGCATATTTTTTTAATAAGACCACTAGCAGCAAAAGCACTTTTTTCAAAATCTGCTCTTTCGTCAATATTTTTATTAACTTTTAATCCAAACTTTTTTGCCACACTTTTCATTAATTGGAAAGAACCGTAAGCACCGGCAGAAGATTTTTGTAATTTATTAGGGCTTTCGATGAGTAAAATAGCCTGAGCATACCATGGATCAACTCCGTTTGCTACAAAACAATTAATACCTTGATGAAAATTTTTGGATGTTTTTTCAAAATCATAAAAAAACTTTTTTCCTGAAGTAATTAAAATTCTATTATTCGTATCTATTTTTTTTATAACTCGTACGCTATCTTTATAAATTTTTTTTAATGAATCAGATTTAGAGTTCCAGTCTAAAATTGCTATTTTTTGAATAATTTCTCGATTATCATGAAAGCATAAAATAGCGCTATCTTGACTCAAATTCATTATGCTACGCCAAAATTTTACTTGGGGCAATTCACATACTTTTAATTGATAAAGTGATTGATCAAAAATATAATTTTCATTTAAATTAGTTTGTGGGTTTAATATCCCGATTACATTTTTACAAAGTTTTGGGTTTTCATTTTTTGTTTTAAATTTTAGATTTTTTGTTTTTGGAATATGGTTTTCGAAACAATAATTAGCTATTGTAACTTGGAAAAAACAAAAAAGACAAAGTATATAAAAAATAAACCGCATTGTAACAAAAATACATTTTTAAAATAACAAAAAGTAAAACTTAGTAACTCATTAAATCAAAATTTAATAGGATAACTGTTAAATAAACTAATTTAATTTACTTTGTTTTTTTATGTTAAAAGTTGATAGTTCTTTTCCTATTCCAATAAAAGACATTACATTTAAAGGAAATTCTAAAAAAACATGTAAAAAGCTCAAAAACAATAAGACTTGAAGGCCTAAGGTATAGTCGTAAATGTAGATTGAAATAGAAAGAAACCAAATAATTAAAGTTATAAATAAAGTTTTTTTAGGAACTAAATGCCATTTAATAACTGATGTTTTTGAAAACCAATTTAAATAATGGTAGGTATATGCAAAGGCGATAAAACGCATAATTACAAAACCAACTTGAGTCGTAAATATTTGTTTAACTTCAGTTAATTTAGATAAATTTAAAAAATTAATTAATCTAAAATTTAATTCACTAAAGCCACCATAACTTTTCATGGTATACTCGCTAACTTTATAAATTAGATTTGTTGGCTGAATAATAAATAATAAAATCGAACAAATAATTAAAACGGCTATTGAGATTAGACCGGGAATAGATTTTTCTTTAAGCACGCCATAAAGCATAAATGCCCAAGTAAAAATAAAAACGTGAATAATAGTTGGTAAAAAAATTCCAAACCAAGTAAAATATTGGGGCGAATTATTTAATACACCAATTATAATTACAGATAACAGTATTAAAATCGAACGATAAAGCCAATCTTTAATAAAAACAAACACAACGCTTAAAAATAAACAAAACAATAAAACATCAGCTGTTCTGGTATAATTTTTAATTGGAAAATAATTCCAATAAACAATTAAAACACAACCTAAAACTAAAAATATAAAATCATTTTTTCCTTTGGTGAAATAATTTTTTTTATGTAGCCAACCAATTTCGGTTAAATAATGTAAGGGGCCTAAAATAGCATATGAAAATAAAAATAATTCAAATGGAATAAAAAAAGCAATCAGGCACGAGATTGCCATAAGCACAGAATTTAAATAATGAATGTTTGAAGCGCTCACTTTTTAGTTGAATTATTTTTAGGTTTTGTGTATTCTTGCATAAAATCATTAAACGTTTTTGTTTTATAACTATTGCTTCCAATATAGGCTAATATGGGCTTAATTCTTTCAGGTGATTGATAGAAGTTTAAAGCATCGATCGTAATTAAGTTTTCATCTAATAAACACAAAGTAGGTAAACTAAGTTTATTATTAGAAAATTTTAATGCTAAACTGTGTAATGGAAAATTATTTGTAATCACTTTAAAATATTTTTCGTTTTTAAAAATAATAGTATCATCAGAGGCTGCATTAAGATTTACTAAATAAAAATATTTATTAATATAAGAAGCAATTAAGGTATCAACAAATGTAGTTTGTGTCATCACTCTACCTGTATTACAAAAATTAGCATTAATATTAACTAGTACTTTTTTTGGTTTTTTCTTTTGAATTTTTTCAAGTTCAGGTACTGAGTATATTTTTATTGGAGTTTTAATATAATTAGTATCAATAAAAGTTTGATTAAAATGTTTATTAAATTCATCAAAAATTGAGTTTCGCCAAGCATTTTCGACCATAAAAATTAATAAAGGTTCAATTTTTTTATCTTCAATAAATCCTTGGCTTAACAAATTATACTCAAAATTATTAGTCACAAACATTGTAGAAGGATAACTTAAACTAGTCCCCAAAAATTTGATTGCTAATTCATGCGGTGTTTTTGGTTCTTTAGAAGTAGGTTTATAAATTTTGCCGTTATATTCAATGGTGTCTTTTGTTTCGGCATCAAACTTTACAGGATAAAAATTAGAATTAATATAATTTGCTATTCCTGCGTTAGAATAAGTTGTTTTCATCATATGTTTACACCAGCCGCACCAATCGGTATAAATATCAATAATAAAAGGTTTTTGAATTTCTTTATTTTTTTGTTGTGCTTCTTTAATGCTTAACCAATTAACTAAACCATCTTTTTCGGTTTGAGCTTTAAAATAACTTAAAATAAAAAAACAAAAACAAAAACCTAAGCGTTTAATAATCATATAATTAAATAAAAAAATAATTTTATAAATTTAAAAACTTATTGTGATGATTAAAAACTTTATTTTGAAGAACATGAGTTAAAAAATAGTAATACGAATTAATACATTTAATTTTCATTGAAAAGAAGCACAAGATTTAAAAAATGTTAATATTTTTTAGTTATTCAATTTTATTTTATTTAATTTTTATTTAAATTCAACTTAAAAATTAATAAAAAATTATGAAAAAACTAATCCTATTCAGCTTATCAGTTATACTAATAAGTTCATGTTCAATTCAAAAGCGCGTTTACCTGTCAGGTTATAATATCGATTGGAAATCGAACGCTAAACATGTTGAAACCAAAAAAATTGCCAGCAACAAGTTAACTAACAAAATTACTCCAATAGATGTAAAAACTATTTTAGAGCAAAACAAAAATGAAGTAGTTTCAAATACAAACGAACTTGTTTTAACTGCATCTGCAGCTAAACAAATAAATCAAATTAGTACAAAAACTATTAAATTATTAACTAAAAATACAATTAAAACAAGCTTATCTGCACCTGCAGTAAAAGTTTATAATTATAAGGCAGCAAAATATAATTCTAATTTAAAAAATAATTCTTCTACCTCTGGTGGTGATTTTGATATTACAACTTTTCTAATTTGTTTATTTTTAGGAATTTTAGGTGTTCATAGATTTATGAGAGGAGATATTGGAATGGGAATTTTATATTTACTGACATTTGGCTTATTCTATATAGGAGTAATAATAGATTGTATAGAAATAATACTAGGAAAATGGTAAACATCATAATTGAATATTTTAAAAAAAATAACAAATAGTAAGTACAAATTTTATTTCAGCGGGTTGCTATTAATTCCTTTGGTTTTATTAGTATTATCCGCTGATTTTTTTTGATACTAGACGGGTAGCTTGTTTATTAGTAATTTTATTCGACAAAACTTTTTACTGTTATAGTATAACTCTTGCCGTGCATCGTTTAATACATTTAGAATTTTTAGAGGCCTACAATTTTAATAAATTAGTTGTTGTTGTATTTCCATTAATAAGTTACTTGTATTTAAAAGAAATTATCGGAGTTTACTTTAAGATGAAAAATAACTAAAATTCAATTAGTTTTTTATTTAAACTATACCCAATACCCTTTTTAGATAGAATAATATTTTTACCAAAAAATTGACGAATATTATAGATATGAACATCGATGGTTCTTTTTAATGCCATACTTTCGTCGGCCCAAATAATTTTTGCTAAATCAACTTTACTAAAATATTTATCTGAATTATTGTAAAGTAGTTCAAATAACATAAATTCTTTGCGCGGAAGCTGAAATGGTTTGCCTTCTTTAAAGATTAAATAACTATCTAAATCAATATAAATTTTTTTTTTTACATCTAACTTAGTTTTAACTTTTCTTTTTAATATATTTTTAATAAACAACTCAATCATTACTGGTTTCTGATGAAAATTAATAAAAAAATCAGCCCCTGAATTAAGCGCGAATTCTTGAACAAAATCATCATTATTTTCAGTATAAATTACAACGTAAGGATTTGGCTGCTTTTCAATTTGTTTAATTTCTTTTAGTATATAAAAAGCATCATTTGGTTTTAAATCTAAATTTATAAAAATAATATCGGGAGAGTTTTTTTTAAAAAATTCTAAAAATGAATTTTCTGTAACAAAAACATCAATATTTTGGTATTTTGTTTTAAGATGACTAATTGTTTTAAAAATTTGATCGATAGAATTTTCTATAAAGACTATTAAATTTATACTAAGGTCCATATTAATTTTCAGCGAACAATTTTTAGTTTAGACTTAAGTAATTTAATATTCAATTTTATAGGAGCTTTTGTGGGTTTTAAAGGCTATGAATTTTATAAAAACATAAAATGTTATTTTTTCGACATAATAAATAATTTTGTTGCAGAGATATTTATTATTCCAAAAACTTTTTCATTTTCAGATAATAATGGTTTTGTATTTATTATTGCCCCTAGCTTTAAATTTTTAAAATAGGAGTCAATTTTAATTAACCAAGGTTTAACAATTTTAAGATTTTTTTTATTTATAATAGATTTAAGTTTTTGATCATTAGTAATTTCATTTAAAAAATCATTTATAATATTTTTAATCTTTTTATCTTTAAATTGATAATTAGGTTTAGATTTTAACAAAATAAATTTTATTAACTCGATATTTAAATGATAGCTTTTTATAAATGCTTCTATAAAAAAACTATTTTCTTTACAAATTTTAATTTGATTTAAGACATATTGTATTTTTTTTTGTGTCATGCAAAAATAAAAAGCATCTGCAAATATGTAGATGCTTTTAATTTATTTATAAATATTATTTATTTACTATGAGTTTAACAGTTTCTTTACCTTTATTCGTGACTAATGTTACAAAGTAAATTCCGTTATTTAAATCGTTTGTATTAATTGTAAATTTATTTTTACCAAGTGGTAAAGTTTGATTTTGAATAGTACTCATTACCAATTTACCAGTAATATCATAAATCAAAACATTTATTGATTCTAAATTGTGATTATCAATAATTAAATTTACATTATCACCAGTAGGATTTGGATATAAGGCCATAGAACTAATTTTGTTTTTATAATCATTAATAGAAACGTTAGTACAAGTAAATGTTGTAATAGTTTTTACTAAACTTGAAACTCCACCGTCTGGAAAACTAACATTTAAATAAACCGAAAAAGTTCCAAGTGTTGAGATTGTGAAAGAAGGATTTGGAATTGTTGTGTTTGAGATTATTACCCCTGAAGAAACACTCCATGATATAGAACAAAATTGAGGGCTGATTGATGTTGTTGTAACGAAAATAGCTGGCTGACTAATTAATGTAAACTCACCAATACAAATTGAAGAAGGCATAGTTGCATTAATAGTTGTATTAACAGAAGCGGTGACTGGGGCTATAATAACATCAGTAAAGCTAGCACCAGTAAGTGCTATAGAACCTATAGATGGTCGGTAATCTGGTGTTAAATAATTATAAGGTGTAGTTAAAATTCCTGTACTTGATTTTAAGGTATCGTTAGTATTTGCAATTACAAATGTGTTAGATCCAATTATTCCGAAAGTTCCACTTTCAGTAGCTCGCTGAGCATAACCTGCTAAAATATTATTTTTAAATTTAAGTGTTCCGTTTAAAGCATTAGTTTCTGAAGCCGAGCCGTCAATAAATAATCCACGAGTAGCCTGATCGGTAAAAATAGAATTATAAACTCTTAATGCAGAGTTTCTGCGAATACGAACGCGGTCTCTGTGACCAGAAACGAAAGTTGCTGTTGGTACTCCTCTTAATGCACCAATGCATGTAGCATTTGAAAATAAACCAGAAGTTACAGGCGTAGCAGCCGAACCTGTTGGATTATTATCTGATTCAAAAAATTCTGAAGTAGAAACTGATGGATTGTCAGCTAAATTTGGATCTCGAACTGCTAAACAATATTGAACATTTCCACTATAACCATAATCTGTATCAAAATCGTCGTCTAAATTACGAAAAGAAACTAGGTGTTTAGCATTTACGGTTCCAGCAAACCATTCAAAAGCATCATCATTACAATAAGAAACTTGAATAAAATCTAACATAGTAGAACGACCAACTGCACCTAAGGTTAAGCCGTTAATTTCTTGATTGGGCTGATAAACAATACCACAATATTCTATACGAACAAATTGCATTGAACCAGAGTTATCATTATCGTTGTTTCCACCATATTCAGTATCTGCAGAAATAGGAAGACCTTCAATATTTCCTATACCATTAGAATTATTGTTGATTGCATTTCCTAACATGATAATTCCACCCCAATCTCCTATACCCCTTAATCCTACTGCTTGATCAGAAGTAAAAACAATGGGAGCGGAAGATGTTCCGTTAGCAATTAATTGAGAACCTTTAGTAATTATTAAACTTGCGGTGGTATTTTTTTGACCACGAATAATAACTCCGGGTTGAATGGTTAAAATTGAATTATTTTTAACAAAAATAGGTGTTGTGATTAAATAAGTTTGCCCAACCGACCAAGTTGTATTAGCTGTAATGTTTGAACTCACAGTAACTGTTGGCGCAGGATATAAATTGTTTTGTGGATCCCAAGATGTCCAATTATCTGTCCACATTGGTGTTGGTGCTGGAGCAAATGCGCCACGATAACACGTTTTTTCAATTTTAAAAGGCATTGGAGCCTGGGCAAATACATTATTGATAAATAATACAGATAATGTTGAAAATAAAATTTTTTTCATTTTTTTTAATTTATAATTTATTCAACAAAATTATTTAGGCAGATTATGTTAAACATTAAAAAAAGTTTAATAAAAATTTATTTTAATGTTACTTTAATGTTACTAAGTTAAAACTTGAAGCTAATAACAAAGGAGTAGGAACTTCCAAAATTTCTTTCAAAATTTATGTAATCTACCTTAGAATCATAGGAGTCGTTTGTCCTGTTAGTACCTTTATAATAGTAAATTAAATCTTGGTGCAATAAATCTTTGATGTTAAATTTTATTTCTAATTTATTTTTGAACAAAGATTTAGTAAGCTGTAAATCAATAACAGATCTTGGGTTTTCCCACCTATTTGGAATAATATTACTTCCAACGATATACAAACGATGACCAACTCTATTTATCATAATTGAAGAGCTAAAATTATTTTTGTTATCAACATATGAAATTCCAGCATTAATGATATATGGAGCTTGACCTTGCATTGGTCTAGTATCTGGAACTCCATCATCAATTCCTTTTACATTTACTTCGGAGTTAATTAAAGATAAATTAGAAAATAAATTTAAATTATTCAAAAATTTAATCGAATCCTTTTTTAAAATAGATCCTACATTAATCCTATATTCCATTTCAGCCCCAAATACATTTGCAAAATTTGCATTTTTATAATAAACTTGAATTGCATTTCCTGCTAGCATGTATCTTTCAATTGGCTTATTAAAATATTTATAAAATCCAGAAGTTGTAAATAACTGTCCGCGTCCTGGATAAATTTCAAAACGTACGTCGTAATTTTTTATTTCTGAACGAACTAAACTTGGATTTCCAGCATTTGATAATCTTGTTTCAGGATCATACCAATTAACGCCAGCTAACTCTCTAAATTCAGGCCTATTCAAAGTTTTGTAAAATGCCAATCTTATAGCTATTTTATCGTTAATATTATATATTGTATTTACAGAAGGAAGCACATCAGTGATTGTATTTTGAACATAAATCGAGTCAAATGTTATATAGTTTACAGTTAATTTTTGTGCATATTTCTCGTATCTTAATCCAGTTATAATTCTAAGTTTTTCAGATAATTTTATTTCTCCCATTGAGTAGGCAGCAAAAAGTTTTGAAGTAGCGGCGTAATTATCATCTGTTTTTGTATCCTCAATGGCCTTAAATCCTCCTTTTCCATTGGTAAGTTCACCCATATTTCCAATAGAAAATATTTCGGATTCTTTAACGTACATTAAACTATCATCAAAAAAAACAGGCTTACCTTGAAAGGTACTATATTGTGATAAACCAAAGCGCCTCAAATCAAACAGTCTTGTTCGGAATTGGTAAAAAGCCCCAATTTTAAAATCAATTTTTAAATTTTCATTTATTTTAAATAAACGAGAAGCATCAAATTTTGAACTAGTTAAGTTTTCGTCTAATCTTGAATATACTCTAAAGCCTGCATAATCTGGGCCTGTTGATGAAGAATTAAGAACATAAGCCCTATAAATAGTATCTTTTAAATTAGGGCCTTCAGATGGATCAAACTCTTTTAAATTTGTGTATTTACCATATGCGGTAAATCTTAAATTTGGTACTGTTCTTTTTACAGAACTAAATCCTGTATTAAATTGTATTTTAATTTTTTGTTTTGGAATAAAATGATCTGAGTTGAGTTGAGAAGATATTATTTGATTCGCAGAAAAAAAGCGCGTATTAATTCTATCCAATATTTTATTTTGCTCATTATAATTATTAGTTCCGTTAGAAGTAATAAATTTATTATCGGTAGAGCCACTTACTAAATTTTTTAGGCTAATAGAATTATTTTCATTTAATTTAATTGCAATATTTAAAAGTGAACCAGTAGATGATTGAGTTTGATTAACTTGGTTAACATATTCTTGATCTTTAGGTTTATTTACTAAATTATAACCGTTAACACTTAACTCTTCGTATTCGGTACGCTTCAAACTATATAAATTCTGAACATTGAAGTAGCCTAAACTAAAAATTAATCCAATAAAATCTTTTTCTTTCAGTTTAAAATTATATCCCAACGCAAATTGAGCACTTGTGTTGGGAGTAAATTTAGATTGACTGTAAGCCCAATCATTCTTAAAAAACTTCGCAATTTTAGCTTGTTCTGGAGTCGGTGTCCATGAATTTTTTTCTTTAAAATCTGGAACACCTACTGGTAAATCTCTTGAGCCATCATCAAATCCAAATAAATCAAATTTGCCCCCGTCGTAAACTGTTTTTATTTTGCCAGTTGTTATGGTATTATATCCAGTTCCTGTACTAAAAGAAATAAAGTTTTTTTCGGGAATATTTTTTGTATTAACCTGAACTATACCTCCTGCAAATTCAGATGGCATATCAGGGGTAGCTGTTTTAATTACAATAATATTATCTAGCATATTAGCTGGGAATAAATCAAAAGCAAAGGCTTTTCTATCAGGCTCGGTACTTGGTAATGGAGAATTATTTAAATATGAGGCGTTATAGCGTTCGTTTAATCCCCTGATGATTACAAACTTATCGTCTTGAATAGTTACACCGCTAACTCTTTTTAACACATCGCTACTATTTCTATCTGGTGTTTTTTTTATTGTTTCTGCACTTATGCCATCGCTGACGCTTGCATTATTTTTTTGTTGCAATACTAAGGCGATATTATTTTCTTTATTTAATGAAACAATCACTTCAATTTCTTGTAAATCGTTATTTGTAGAAGCTTCTAACAATACATTAATATCAATAGGTTCTTTGTCATTAATTAAAATATCGGTAATTTTTTTTGTAGAATATGAAATATAGCTAATCAAAATGTTAACTTTTCCATTTGGCAAATTATTCAAAACAAATTTTCCTTCAAAATCAACAGATGAACCTTTGGTTGTTCCTTCAATTAAAACAGTAGCTCCAGGGAGGGTCTCGCCTGTTTTGGAGTCTAATACTTTACCAGAAAGCCTACCAGTTTGCGCTTTTGCAAAACTTCCTACAAACAACAACCAAAATAGTAAATGCACTCTCATTATTTCAAAATTTTGCAATACAAAAAAAATAAAACCTAATTAATATTACTTAAATTTGATGTTATCAAAACTTTAATAAAATTGTATTTTTTAGTAAATAAGTTAATAATAAGTTAACTTTAATAATAAGTTTGTTTACATACATTTGTTTAAAATTAAATCATGAGCACTTCAGTTTTTAAAATATTATTAGTGGATGATGAGACAGATATTATTGAATTTTTAGGATATAATTTAAAAAAAGAGGGTTATCAAATATTAACTGCAAATAATGGAAAAGATGCTGTTGAAATTGCAAAAAGAGAAATTCCTCATTTAATTGTCTTAGATGTTATGATGCCTGACATGGACGGTATTGAAACTTGTAGAGAAATTAGAGAACAAAAAGGCCTGCAAGAAGTATTGATTGCATTTTTAACAGCTCGAAATGAAGATTACACTCAAATAGCAGGCTTTGAGGTAGGTGCTGACGATTATATTACAAAGCCAATTAAGCCAAGAGTGTTTATAAGTAGAATAAAAGCTTTGTTAAGAAGATTACAGGTTATCAATATTATCGACTCAAATATGAGTTATGGAGATTTAAGAATTGACAAAGAAAAACATTCAGTTTTTAAAGGAGAAATTGAATTATCATTACCCAAAAAAGAATTTAAATTATTTTCATTATTGTGCAGTAAACCCGGTAAAGTTTTTACTCGAGAATTTATTTTAGATCAAGTTTGGGGGGACGATGTAGTTGTTGGCGACAGAACTATTGATGTGCATATCAGAAAATTACGTGAAAAGCTTGGCGACAATTATTTTAAAACTGTAAAAGGAGTTGGGTATAAATTTGAATTTTAGTAATCACTGCAATTAAGTAATTAAAAAGTTAATGGATTACCTTTGTAATAATCAATAACTTTTAATTTAAAAATATAATCGTATTTAGCTTGAAGTAAATTACTTTCTGCAGCAAATAATCGATTTTTAGAAGTACTAAAATCGAAAGAACTTATCACTCCTGCATTAAACTTTTGTTGTGCATATTTAAAAGATTCTGTTGCAGCATCTAAACTCATCAAACTAGCATTATATTTATTTAAAGCTGCTTTAACGTTGGCTTGAGCTTGTACAATGTTTTTAAATAAATTTTGTTTTGTTAAGTCTTGCGCTAATTTTGCATTATATGCATTTAATTTTGCATTTTTAATGGCAGAGCTTGTTTGAAGTCCATTAAAAATAGGTATAGACAGAGTAAAACCGATGCTTTTGTTTACATTATCTTTAAATTGATCGGCAAAAGATTTTTTTTGACTTATTAATTCGGTTAGTGGTGCATAAACACTATCGCCTTTATTTGTAATACCAGTAATTTGATAGCCCGAAGTTCTATAACCGATTATATCTTTTGCTAAACCAGATGATCCCGTTCCCATACTAGCATTAAAACTGAGGGTAGGACTTTGTCTTCCTTGGCTTGCAGATAATAATTTTTCTGCGCTCAAAATGGCATAAGCGCCACTTTTAATACTTGGTTGATTTTTTAAACTAGTTTCGTAAACGGTCAAGATATTATTTTCTGATACCGCCGAAGTTTCTATATTTAAATCTGGCTGGACAATTTTAAAGTTAGTAACACTATCAAAGTTCATTAGCTGCTTTAGATTTAGGAGACTAAGATTAAGGTTATTCTCAGAATTAGTTACATTTAAAAGCTCATTTGCTAATTGCGCTTTAATATCAAATTCTACACTTTTTGCTATAACGCCCGAGTTAACTAATTTTTGAGTACGGTCTAGTTGTTCTTTAGAAATATTAAATTGATTTTGTGATATTTTTAAAATTTCTTCAGAAAAAATAACACCTATATAAGCATTTGCAATATTTAATGATAGATCATTTTGTTGTTGTTTAAGTGTTTCTATCCCGCTAAGATAAGTAAACTCATTAGCTTTAATATTATTTATTTGGCTTAAGCCACTCCATAAAATAACATTACTACTAACGTATAAGTTTTGAGATAATACTTGTGTATTTGCGAATGTATTCGTAAATCGGTCGATAGTTTGGCCAAAATTGTAAACATGCGAACCCCCTAAATTAACAGATGGAAGTAATGATGCTTTAATTTGATTTGTATTATTTTTATTTATTTGGTTGTTTAAGGCCGATTGTTTAAGACTAATATTGTGATTTATTGCATAATTAATACATTGTTGCAAATCCCACGCTGCCTGAGATTTTATAATAAATACATTTATGAGTAATAATAAAATATAAAATAGTCTGGTCATTTATTTAACATTGATTTATAGTTATTATTCGAACTAATCTATTTTAATTATTTATAAAAAATAATATTGTTTGGTAATTTATTTTAAAAATATCTGCGCTAATTATTTAATTTTATAGAGTGTTTTTTATTTTTAATTAAAACAAATAATAAGAAAAACATACACATTGCTAATACTGCAAAGAAACCAGGTGTAGGCGAGTTAGTTAAGAAAGTAATAAGTGAACTAAAAATAGTTAATAAAGAAAAAATATAAATAATTATTGTGATTTTAGTATGGCTATAATTACAATCAATCAATTTGTGATGAATATGATTTTTATCAGCTAAAAAAGGCGATTGCCCATTTAAAGTTCTTATTAATACCACTCTAAATGTATCTAACAAAGGATAGGATATAATAGAAATTACAAAAATCGGCTTACTGATTTTTTGCCAAAACCAGTTTAAGTTATTAATAGGGTACTCAATTAATTTTATGGATAATATACAAATAAACATTCCAAGAATAATTGAACCTGAATCGCCCATAAAAATTTTAGCTGGCGAAAAATTAAAAAATAAAAATCCAAGTAATGCGCCAGCTAATGCAAAAGCTAAAGAGGCGTATTGAAGTTCACGGGCAAATCCAAACCAAATACCAAATGCCAAACAACTAATAAACCCAACACCTGCGGCTAAACCATCAACACCATCAATTAGATTAAATGAGTTAACCACAACCACATAAGTAAAAATAGAGATGAATACACTGGCCCAATATGGTATTTCAGAAACACCAAATATATTATGTAAACCTAAAATTCTTATATCACCCATTAAAACTAAAATTAAAGCTACTAAAATATGAGCAAAAAGCTTTTTTACAGCTGCGGTACCAACAATATCATCTTTTACCCCAACAAAAAATAAAACTAAGCTACAAGCAATAATTAATTTAAATTCTTTAAAAGTTTGAAATAAATAATCGTCACCAATAGCCGCAAACCATAATGAAAAAGAGAAAATTGTGGAAGCATATATAACAATACCACCAATGTTTGGAATTGACTTTCTATGAATTTTACGTTTATCACCGGGTGCATCAGTTAATCGTTTTAATATTGCAACTTTAATAAGTGCAGGAGTAGAATAAATAGATATTATAAAAGCAGTTATGAAAACTAAAATTAATAAAGGCATCTAAAAGTCGTAATATATATTATACAAATTAGTTTTTAATGTAAAATAAACATAATTTGTTTGATTATTTAACACGTTAAAGTTATAAAAATTTTGCAAGCGATAGTTTATACCAATAGAAAAATTTAAATTATAACTTGGATTTATTAAATACCCGATTTTAGAATTAAAACTAGTCGTAACAGAATAATTTTTTAAATTAATTTCTTTAATGAAATAGTTATACTTCATACTCCAAAAAAAACGCTTCCACTTATAATCAGTTATTGCAACTAATTCAGTTCCAATTCCGGGATTAATTGAAAGAGTTTGATTATAATGAGTGAAAGATTGATCAGAAAAGATATTGATTGGACTTTTATAACTTGAACCTTTTACTGCGTTATATTCAATTTGAAAGAATAAATTTTTAATACCTAAGACATCAAAATAATTTAACCCCATTTGATAGCCCCAGCTTTTTCCAATTTTGCTAGTATCAGTCAAATCGTCTAACATAATTTGACCATAAGTATTTAATTTATTTGAAAGTTTAATTTTTATTTCAGAACCAATTAAAACATTGTTTGTATTATTTAAATTATAAGTTACTAAATTGCTATAAATAATAGGATTGAAATATTGCCAACTTAAATTTTGTTTATTTTTATTATCACCAACTTGCCACATAGTGCCTTGAAAAAAACCTAAATTAATTGATTTGATTATATTTAAACTTAAATAATGAAAACTAGCTGCTTTTTTTTGAAATAATCTTTCAGTATTTGGTGTCAGAATTATAGAAGCAGGTACTAAATTCATTAACACTGCATAAATATTAGAGTATTGAATTTTACCTTTAAACCATTGATGTGTAAAACGAGCATATGGATAATTAAACGAGTTATCGCTCAAAAGTAAAGAACGATAACCAGCACCAATTTTATGTTTACCATGCCCAAATTGAATATTGATATTTTTACTTGCTTGAATTGAAACAAACCCAGAAGAAAAAGCATAATCATACCCACTGCCATTAAATGATTTCCATCTTCCTTGCCCAGGAATTACCAAATTTAATTTATTATTTGAATTAATGTAGTTAGGAAAAAAAGATTGATTCTCAACAAACATACTTTCGAAATATATTTTATCGCCAACTTGTCCACTTCCTATAAAGCCTCGAGTGTTAGTATATAGTTTATTGTTTAGAGAATCTGCAAAATCATTTCCAATTTCAAGATTTAATATGGGGTCTAATTGTAATTTAAATTTTTCATTTGGCGATTCTATTTTAATTGCGTGATTTAAAAAAATAAATTTTGATATAGAGTTGTTTTTATATAAAGAATGGCTATCTGTTAAATAAATATATTTTTTAGAAAAAAATGGGATATATGGTTTTAGATTTGTGTGAATATCATCACTCAATTCAGCTAATTTTTTTTCAGTAAAAAGCGAAAAAAAATAATCATTAGGCAAATTATAATACTGAGCCTTTATGGAATGTATAATTAAAACAAAAAAAAATATTAAGGATTTTAATTTCAATGGCTTAATATGTTTTTAAATTTTTATTTTTTATATAATCTTCGTAAACTGATTTAATTCCTTCTTCTAAATTTATTTTATGTTTCCATCCCAAACTGTTAAGGAAACTCACATCCATCAATTTTCTGGGGGTTCCATCAGGTTTTGATAAGTCGTGCTTTATTTCGCCAACATATCCAATTATTTTTTGAATTAATAATGCCAAGTCTTTAATCGATATATCTGATCCAGTTCCAATATTTATATGTTTGTTTCCGTTATAGTTTTTCATTAAAAATACACAAGCGTCACCTAAATCATCAGCATTTAAAAATTCGCGTAAAGGCAAACCTGTTCCCCAAATTTCTACGAAGGGTAAATTATTTTCTTTTGCTTGATGAAATTTTCTGATAAGAGCAGGCAGTACATGGGAATTATTTATGTCGTAACTATCATTTTTCCCGTATAAATTTGTGGGCATCACCGAAAAAAAATTACAGCCATGTTGTCTAAAATAACTTTCGCACAATTTTATACCGGCAATTTTAGCAATGGCATATGGTTCGTTGGTGTCTTCTAAATAACCACTAAGCAAATAATCTTCTTTAAGAGGCTGAGGAGCCATTTTAGGATAAATACAAGAGGAGCCAAGGAATAATAATTTTTTTACTTTGTTTACAAATGATGCATAAATAATATTATTTTGAATCATTAAATTATCATACAAAAAGTCAGCACGATAAAAATTATTTGCCTGAATTCCCCCAACTCTAGCCGCTGCTAAAAAAACATAATCAGGCTTTTCGGTTTCAAAAAACTCATCGACTTGTTGCGTTTTTTTTAAGTCTAGTTCTGATGAAGTTTTTAATAAAAAATTTTTGTAACCTTTTTCTTGTAAGCTTCTAAATATTGCAGAGCCAACCATTCCTTTGTGACCAGCAATATATATTTTAGAATTAAGTTCCATTTAAAATAAAATGAGGGTTAGAATTTATAGTTTTTTACAAAAGAATGGTTGTAAAATTTATTCATTTTGATTTAATACTTTATGCCCACCTTCTAATAAATATTTATCACGTTTAAACAAAGCTAAATCTGCTTGCACCATTTCTTTGCATAGATCGGCAACCGGACATTTAGCAACCCATCCTAATTTATTTTTAGCTTTTGATGCATCGCCTAATAATAAATCCACTTCTGCAGCTCTGTAGTATTTTGGATCTATTTCTACAATCACTTTTCCTGTGGAATCAATTCCTTTTTCATTTTCTCCTTTTCCTTGCCATTTTAAATTTATGCCAACCTCCATAAAAGCCATATTGATAAACTCTCTTACTGAAATTTTAATGCCAGTTGCCAAAACAAAATCATCGGGCTCATCTTGTTGGAGCATTCTCCACATTCCCTCTACATAATCTTTTGCATGACCCCAATCTCTTTCTGAATTAATATTGCCAACAAATAGTTTTTCTTGCATACCCAAACTAATTCTTGCGGCGGCACGACTAATTTTACGAGTAACAAAAGTTTCGCCTCTAAGTGGGCTTTCATGATTAAATAAAATTCCATTACAGGCAAACATCCCATAGCTTTCTCTATAGTTTTTTGTAATCCAAAAGCCATACAATTTAGCAACACCGTAAGGGCTTCGAGGATAAAATGGAGTGGTTTCTTTTTGAGGAATTTCATGAACAAGACCATAAAGTTCGCTAGTTGAGGCTTGATAAAAACGTGTTTTCTTTTCTAAACCTAAAATACGAATAGCTTCTAAAATACGGAGTGGCCCAAGAGCATCAGCATTAGCCGTGTATTCTGGAGTTTCAAAACTAACTTTTACATGGCTTTGCGCTGCAAGATTATAAATTTCGTCTGGTTGAACTTCTTGAACTATTCGAATTAAGTTCGTGCTATCAGTTAAATCGCCGTAATGCAATTTAAAGTTAATATTCTTTTCATGCTGATCTTGGTATAAGTGATCAATTCTATCTGTATTAAACAACGAACTTCGGCGTTTGATACCGTGAACAAAATACCCTTTGCTGAGCAGCAACTCTGCCAAGTAGGAACCATCTTGTCCTGTTATTCCTGTTATAAGCGCAACTTTTACCATAATTTAAGTATCAATATTACAAAAAAATAGTTATTTATTTACATTAGTTTTAATAATTGATTTAAGTTGATTTTATTATATTTGAATTTTATATCATATTTAGTAACAAGAGAAAACATGAAACCAAAAGCTAAACCAGAAAAGAAACATCAAGTCATCAGTGTTAGTATCCCAACTTTCAATAAAAATAATTATTTTATATTATTAGCTGGATTGGTATTAATAGCAACTGGTTATTTGTTAATGATAGGTGGTGGTAGCGAAGATCCTAACTTATTTAATCCTGAAATATTTAATTTTCAGAGAATCACTTTAGCTCCAATTTGTTGTTTGATAGGTTTTGTTGCAATCATTTTTGCAATCATGTGGCGCCCAAAAAAGATTGTAGAAAAAACGATTGATTAAGCTATATTTTTAGTTTTAATTAAATAAAACTAAATGTTTTTAATTAATTATGACATACGTTCAGGCCTTTATCATTGCAATAATTGAAGGATTAACAGAGTTTTTACCTGTTTCTTCAACTGGCCATATGATGATTACCACGGCAATGTTAGGTGTTAAAATAACTCCTTTTGTTAAGTTATTTACCATCGCGATTCAGCTAGGGGCAATTTTAAGCGTTGTGGTATTGTATTTTAAAAGATTTTTTAAGTCTACAAATTTTTATATTAAACTTATTGTTGCGTTTATTCCTAGCGCAATTGCTGGGCTAATTTTAGGCGATTTGATTGATCGTCAATTAGAGAATGTTTTTGGCGTAGCCATTGCTCTTTTTGTTGGTGGTTTTATTTTAATTTTTGTTGATAGTTGGTTTAAATATCCAAAATACACAAACGAAGATGATGTAAGTTTATTCGGGGCTTTTAAAATTGGTCTTTTTCAATGTTTAGCATTGTTTCCGGGAGTTAGCAGAAGCGCTTCAACGATAATTGGTGGAATGACACAAAATTTAAATCGACAAACTGCAGCCGAATTTTCTTTTTTTTTAGCAGTTCCCACTATGTTTGCAGCTACAGTTAAAAAGATACTTGATTTTTATAATCAAGATATTACTATTTCTTCTCAAGAAATAAAATTATTAGCTTTTGGAAATATTGTTTCATTTGTTGTTGCATTAATTGCAATTAAAACATTTATTGGCATTTTGAATAAGTATGGATTTAAATATTTTGGATTTTATCGCATAATACTTGGTGGCATATTAATCGTTTTATTTCTACTAGGAAAAGAAATCTCTGTCGTTTAACATCATACTGTTGATTAAACCTTTCTATTTCATACCTATTTATTTAAATATTAAATAACTTTGTTCATTAAATTAATTTCTTTTGAGCGATAGAATAACAAAAAAAAGAGTTCGGGTTTCTAGTTTTACTGTAATAATAAGTCTATCTATGGTTTTATTTATGTTAGGCGCTTTGGGTTTATTAATTATAAATGCTAATAAATTATCAAAACACTTTAAAGAAAATATAGGATTTCAAATTTATTTGAAAGATACAACTACCTCTATTCAAAAAGATGCTTTTATTCAGGAATTGAGTAGTTCTAGATTTACCAAACAAGTTTTATTTATCAGTAAAGAAAAAGCAGCTCAAAAACTTAAGACCGATTTAGGTGAAGATTTTGTGTCTTTTTTGGGTACTAATCCACTTTTAAATTCAATAGAATTAAAAATAGAAGAAAGTTATGCCAACACCGATACCTTATTTATCGTTGAAAAACAAATACTCCAGAATAATTTTGTAAAAGAAGTTGTTTATCAAAAAGACATGATAAATAATTTAAATAAAAATACCAAAGCAGTTGCCTTTTTTATACTTATTTTTAGTATGGCTTTGTTGATTGTAGCTATTGCTTTAATCAATAATACAATTAGACTTTCTATATATTCGCAAAGGTTTTTAATTAGAACAATGTATCTAGTTGGAGCTACACGCTCTTTTATTAGCAAACCATTTATATTTAAAGGATTTAAACAAGGTATCATTGCAGGGATAAACGCTTCAATTATGTTAGTATTTTTCTTAATATTTAGCACTAAATTTATTCCCGATTTATTACAATTACAAGACGAAAATATATTAATTATTTTATTTGGGAGCATTATTTTATTAGGTGTTTTAATTTCAGGCCTTAGCGCATTTTTGTCTGTTTCCAGATATTTGAGATTAAAAACAAGTGATTTGTATTTTTAAATATTCTTAACTTTTCTTTTTTAAAAATTGTGTATATTTGTTTATATAAATTAATATAAATTATGGAAAAAAATTTTAGAAGTACAGATATAGATAAAATAGAATATACAACAACTGTTGGAGAAAATAAATTACTTCGCTCTTCTTTCTCTTGGATGGCTTTAGCAATGCTCCTTTCTTCTTCAGCTGCTTTTTTGTTTGCATTTAATCCTGATTTTACTTCACTTTTATATGAGCAGTCTGATGGAGTTCTAAAACCTACAATATTTGCCTATGTTGCTATGTTTTCTCCGCTTGCTTTTGTTTTTGCAATTAGCTTTGGATTAAACAGAATGTCTTATTCAACTTTAATAATTTTATTTGTAGCTTATTCTATTGTTAATGGCATCAGTTTTAGTTTTATTTTTTTTATATATGAATTGGGATCAATTGCAACTGTTTTTTTAAGTACCACTGCTTTATTTGCTATTATGGCAATTGCGGGTTATACCACTAAAACAGATTTAACAAAATTAGGCAGTATTTTAATGATTGGGGTTGTTGGAATTTTTATTGCGTCTTTAATTAATATGTTTATGGGTAGTGCAAAAATGGATTATATTATTAGTATACTTGGAGTTGTTATTTTTACAGGACTAACAGCTTATGATGTTCAAAAAATTAAAAACATTGGTCATGAGATTGGAGATTCTGAAAGTGGAAAAAAATTAGGCTTAATGGGGGCACTCACGCTTTATTTAGATTTTATTAATTTGTTTTTATTCTTACTCAGATTGTTTGGAGGAAGAAAAAATTAATTTTTTTTATAATTTTAAAATTCACTTAAACACAAAATTTCTTTCGAGAACATTTTCATAGATTTTTGTTTATTTTTCCTAATTTTTGTTTTTATAATATATAATTATAATTTAGAAAAGTTTTTAAAAATAATATTTAGCTAATTTAAACTTAACTTTAAATTTCTTGAAATTTCTTTTTTATTTAGTAAACCATAGTTTTTTCATTATTTTTAGTTATATATTTGTTAGGTTCTAGTTTTAATAGTAATTTATTTTAATAGAATCTTTAAATACCTATGAATTTTAAAATTATAAATACAATTAAAAAGTTAGTATTTATTTATTTATTTATTTACTACAATGTATATTTTTCTCAAAATAGCACTTGCTCAAACGCTACTCCTTTTTGTACAGGCAATGTTGTGAATTTTCCTGCTGCAACAAATGCAGCTGCCGCTCAACCAGGACCTAATTATGGCTGTCTTGGTTCTCAGCCAAATCCCGCTTGGTTTTTTATGCAAATGAGTACATCTGGTCCTATGACAATTGTAATGTCTGCCAATTGGGATATTGATTTTATTTGCTGGGGCCCTTTCCCTAATATGGCTGGAGCCTGTAGTAATTTAACTCAAGGTAATACACAATCATGTAGTTATTCTGGATCAAACACAGAAACTTGTACCATAGCAAATGCCATCGCAGGTCAATTTTATTTGTTATTAATAACCAACTTTTCAAATCAAGTACAAAATATAACATTTAGTCAGAGTAACGCTAATTCTCCTGGCGCAGGAACTACAAACTGCGGTTTGGTTTGTTTGATTAGCGGAACCAATACTGGTGTTGTCTGTCCGGGTAATTCAGCGACTTTATCTGTTTTACCAGCACCAGCTACTAGTTCAGCTGTAACTTCATATACATGGCTTGCACCAGGAGGATTTTCAACTACTATTTCGCCCATAATTACACCAAGTTTACAATCTACTATAACATATACTTTAAGAGGCAGTACAGCTAGTAGTACTTGTCAGTCACTGTCTACCGTCACTGTCGCCCCCAACCCAGTATTTACTTTAACTCCATCTAATCCAAGCATATGCCAAGGGGGTAATTTTTTTGCTTCCTGTAATTTTGCAGCCGGTTCTAATACTACTGCCTTTGCTTATTCATGGGCACCTAATTCAGGTGC
>SXGQ01542420.1_pt1 | contig 26906 bp, 33 predicted proteins | sample 3178371 | NCBI WGS metagenome assembly SXGQ01 (sample SAMN11356859, study PRJNA531348) | freshwater metagenome | isolation source: freshwater sample F1-20 | place: China: Fuxian Lake, Yuxi | collected 2017-12-25 | reverse complement strand
TTTGATAGTTGGGATGCCAAAAGGTCAAGGTTCAAAAGAGTTGATGGTTATGAAAATCAAGTACCTAATCATATTCAACAACACGGAGTAGTACCACAGGATGATATCACACCAACACCATCTAATACTCAACAACCAACTCCTACTCCGAGTATTACTCCTACGATGACGGAAACGCCTACAAATACTCCTACTTTAACAACCACACCAACAAACACCAATACTCCATCTTTAACTCCTTCATCAACACCTTATCCTATAATTCAACCTTCTTTATGGTTTGACGCAAGTGATAGTTCAACTATGAACTTGATTTTATCGGGTGGAACTACTTACATATCTCAACTTACTTCTAAAGGAACGGAGGCTTGGACTTTAACAGGTTCAACGAGCGATAGATACCCAACATATTCTGCTTCAACATTTTTACCTGGCTCACCACAAATCATTAGATTTACACCAAATACTACGGCTGGTTTAAGACAAGGTTTGGTTTCATTCGGTAATACTTCATTACCACATTCAGGAGCAACAGTATTCATAGTATTTGCTTCTCCTGTTGGCACACTTGCTTTTGGAGCACAGATTTATTCAGGTCTTACGAATGGTAATATGGTTGTTTCAGGAGCAAATCCAACTGATAGAATTACACATAACATAGCATCTAATTTACCTTTAACAAATACTTTCCCAAATACATCTAATAGTTCAACCATTACCCCACCAATATCTGCGGCTTCTATAAATAGCAAGTATCTTGTTAAACAAAATCTACCTTGGCCTACAGGTTTTAGTGATTATGAAATCAACCAATCTGGCGGAACATCAACTACATCATTTACAGGAACAACGATTACACCACAATTAAACGCTATTTTCTTGGGTGGTTCAGTAGCAAGTGGTGGAACACAAACTTTCACAAATAACAATATTGAGTTTTGTGAATATATGTTTTTTAATAGAACTCTTACTCCTGCTGAACAGGAAGCGGTTGAACTATACCTAAAAGATAAATGGAGATACGATGAATGGGCTTCACCTGTTCCCACACCAACACAAACTAACTCACCAACTCCAAGTATCACACCAACTTTAACAAACACGCCAACTAATACAACAACAAACACTCCAACTCCAAGCACAACTCCCCCAGCGAGTGGTACAAGTGAAGCACAAACTTATTTGAGAGCAGTAGTTGATGGTGGTGGTACTGGTATCACTTCAACTGTATCAGCGGCTACAACAACCTTATTCACTTCTTTATATTCCAACAATCTATGGAATAAAATAACAGCATTCTATCCGATGCTTGGTGGTAATAGTTCAGGTTGTAAGTTTAATGGTAAAAATCCTGTAGATACTGATGCTGGTTATAGATTAGTATTCAACGGAGGTTGGACTTTTGACGCTTCGGGTGCTACATCCAACGGAAGTAATGCTTTTGCTAATTCATTTTTGAGTGCTTCAACAATTACTCCTCTCAACTCACAACATTTGAGTATCTATTTGGGTAGTAATGTCGCACCTGCTGCTGGTAAAACATATGCGGGAGCAGCAAGTTCAGTACCATATTATTTTGTTATCGGTCAAGACGGAACCCCAAGATATTTCTATGGTGTAAGTGATAATGGTATTCTAACAAGTACTACTCCTAATACACAAGGAAATCTAACAATTTCTTCAAGTGGTGGAACTAATAGTACATTATATAAAAATGGTACTTTGGTACATAACGGTTCTAACTCTAATGGAAACTCCATACCACATTCAATCTATTTTGGAGCGATGAATAACGCTGGTACTGCTATACAATTTTATAACAACCAATTTAGATTTGCTACAATAGGTGGAGGTCTAACAGCGGCAGAAGTATCAACTTTATCAACAATCATAAACACATTCCAAACAAGTATAGGAAGAAACACATATTAGTATGAGTGAATTAGTTGCTATTTTAACAATCAACCAAAAAGATAGTTTAGAAGGACAATTAGTTTGTCCTGATGTATATTTTAATCCTACTTTGGATGCTAACCAAGACTGGTTCATTTCACAAGAAGAAATAAACACATCAATATACCCCGAACACGATTGGATTAAAGATTTGACTTTATCGGTTTATGTTGGGCCTTATATACCACCTCAACCATCACCAATTCCTTCTGGAACAACTATAACTCAATAATGAATATTCTATTTGTTTTAATAGACGATAAACTTGACGCACATTATATAATAAGCGAGAATGCTGATAATAAGGAAATCACAAACTAACAATCTAATTGCGACTGTGTCTATGAATAAGACACTTCCAAATCCTTATTACCTTTTTTCGTTTCAACACATAGCGTCAAAGGAAAGGGTTAGTTTTTATCCACAGGTCATAACAAGTAATATTCGTTATGATAAGTTTAGATTTGTTGAAGCACCAAGTACTAATCTATCTTTGACTCCACCACAAGTATTTTTTGAGTATATCGGTCAATATTACTACGCCATCTATGAGAACATTACAAGTGGTTCCACAGATATCAATTTAGCCTATAATAAACTTGAAAGTGGCAGAGCGTGGGTTATCGTGGGTGATGATAATACCCAAGAATGTTTCTTTGAACCTTATATTTCTAATGATGAAGATTTCGCACAGGTAATCTATGTAAGCGAGCAAGAAGAAGCGTGTATCTATCCTTCTCCTACACCAAGCCCCACACCAACATCTACACAAGTTTTGACGCCCACGCAAACTCCTACCTTTACAAGCACTCCAACTAATACCCCTTCAATCACACCAACGAATACAACCACACCTACCTTTACTCCAACACCATCATCAACACCGCCTATGCCATTCAATTCATTTGTTGTAGCAAGTGGTAATACATCAACTGCTGCTTGTAATAATTTATCATCAGGTATAACATTTACAGTATATGCTAATATTGCTGGTGGTATTGGGCAGTGTAGTCCTTGCTTACCTTTCAACTGTTTCCCTTGTGTGAATACAAGTGATACTTGGTGGTTAGATGCTGCTTTCACAATTCCTTTACCTGATATGTGGTTGGCTAATTACATAGCACCACCATCATCAAACCCACAAAGACAACAGATAGTAGGACAACAAATAGTCGGGGGAACATTCACAAGTTGTTAGATGTGGATAAAATGAAAAAAACAGATATTTATTAGTAATGGATAATAAAAACAAATACCAATTAGGAATACAAGAGTTTAACGCAGCCTATGTTCCACAGTATCAAGAAGTAATCAAAAATAAGCCTTGGGTATTCTATGGTGATGATAATAACTTCCCTAACCACCTACTTACAATCTACAACTATTCACCAATAACTCGTGCTTGTGCGAACGCTACAATCTATGGTGTAAAGGGTAAAAACTTTATTGTGAAGGAAGGAGACCCTAACAGAGTTGCTATGGCTAATCGTAGTGAAACCCTGTATGAGGTCTTTGAGAAACTTGTTGTAGATAGAATTATTTTTGGTGGTTTTGCGTGTAATATCGTGAAGTCAAATGATGGTGGTATAGCAGAGATTTACCATACGGACTTTTCAAGATTGAGAGCAGGTAAAGAAGATATGTTTGGTAATGTCGGGACTTACTATTATTCTGTTGATTGGAAGGGAACACAAATCAATCCGCAGAAATGGAAACCTGTTGAACTACCAGCATTCAATATGGTAAATGATGAAGTCCCATCTCAAATCTATTATGCTAAAAGATACTCACCGATGATGAGTTATTATCCGCCTTGTGATTACATCGCTTCACTAACAACCGCCCAATTAGATATTGAGATAAGAAACTTCCACCTGAATAACACACAGAATAGTATGATGCCGAGTATGTCGGTAAGTTTTGTAAATGGAACCCCCAGCGAGGAGGAGAGGGATATTTTGATGAGACAACTTGAAGCCAAATATACATCAACAAATAACGCAGGTAAGATTTTTCTATTCTTTAGTGAAAACCCTGAAACGGCACCAGTCATATCACCTTTACCAAACAACGCAAGTGATGCTTGGTATTCCAATATGGCACCACAGATAGACCAAACAATTCTAACTGCTTGGGGTATTTCATCACCGATGTTGCTTGGGATAAAAACAGAAGGACAACTTGGAGGTAGAACAGAAATGTTAGATGCTTATAATTTATTCTTACAAACAAGAATTATTCCTATCCAAGAAGAAATCCTTGCCCACCTACAGAAACTTCTGTTCCTACGAGATAAACAACCTATTCATTTGGGAATAGAACAAAACCAAATCCTACCTGACGAAGAACAATCACAGGTGGATATTAAAGAAGGAATATAATGGCTACAGTACTACTCATTAGTGAAACAAAACTCAAGGCATTTACTACCTTGAACCAAAATATAGATATGGCATTACTAACATCTTGTATCTATATGGCTCAAGAATTGGGATTACAAACTCTAATAGGGACGAAAGGTTATGACTATTATATGAACCTTGTAAAGTCAGTTCAATTATCAGGTGGGACTATGTCTCAAGCAGATAGTATTATGTTGAATGATTATATTGCTCCTTATCTAATACACAGAGCCTATTATGAGGCATTCCCAGAAATATTCGCAAGGCGAATGAATAAATCCGTGGTGATAGGTAATACCGAACAAGGAACATCTATAGACATTAAAGGTATGTCCTATATGAGAGAAATTGAGCAAGGTAGATATGAGTTTTACGCACAAAGATTGCTGGATAGAGTTCAGGCTTATCCAAGTGATTATCCCTGGTATTTTTCATACTCTGACCGTGATGGTATGCCATCAACATCACAAACTTATTTCGCAGGTATTCACTTTGCTCCTGGTATGAGAAGACCACCAAGAAGAAATGATTGGTATAGAAACCTTCCTTACTACCAAGGCCCCGAGTATGATGCTTGTGTAAATTGCGACTAATATGACGAACGAAGTTTTATTACTTATATCTAATTCAATTACTGCTGTGGCGGCTTGGTTCGTCGGTAGAAGAAAGTTGGGTGCTGAAACGGACAATCAGGTATTAAAAAATCTTGAATTGTCTGTAAATCTTTACAAGGAAATAATTGATGATTTAAAGGGTGAAATACAAGCACTCAACATCAAGATACAAGATTTGGAAAGAAAAATAGATGAATTACACGCCGAAAACAAAATCCTAAAAAACAAACTAACAAACATTTAATATGCCTATCAAACCTAAAGCAGACGAAACACAAGACCAATTTATTTCTCGTTGTATTGGTGAAGAAATAAATGCTGGATACGAACAAGACCAAGCAGCCGCAATCTGTTATTCCAAATGGGAAAAAGAAAATATGGGGACAGAAGACATCACCGATGTTGAAGATGAACTTGAAACTGAAACAGCACAAGGTTTCACATACGCTACACCTGAAAGTGAAGATTTCGCAACATTACCTACCACAGATTGTATGGAGCGTCATAAGTCAGCAGGCTATACTGAAGCCTATGCGAAGATGGCTTGTTCCAAACCAAAAGAGAATGACGGACAACAAGGGGGAGTTGTTAGTATGAATGAAGAGTTCGGTAGAAAGAAGTTTGAATATTCACCTAACGCCAAAGAAACTTTAAATGAGTTTATGGCTCGTTGTATGGGTGATGATATGGTAAGAGAAAAGAAAAAGGATAGAGGTGTTCGTGCTGGTTTCTGTTATTCACAATATCAACAAAGATATATCGCATCATTAGCGAAGGGTTGGAAATAACACCAAACACGCAGAAACACCCCTAATTTCAATTATCTTTTTAAAATAGTATTATGACCTTACCAAAAAAAGAAGTCCTTAAAACGAAAGTATGCTGTGCCTGTAGAAAGGAAAAGGATATAACATCCTTTTATAGAAATGCTATGATGCCTACGGGATGGGAAGCAAGATGTAAGTTATGTAAGAAGTACAAAGTGTCGTGTAGAGCAAAGACAGATAGAAGTAAAGCAGGAAGACCAAAGCATAGAAACAGTCCGCAGTTATGGAATGTTAGAAAGGAAGATTGGATTGAAACATTTGAGTTTCTAAAAACTATTGGGTATGATTTATCAGGTGATAAAACCATTCACGAACAATTCTGCGAGAAGTACAATCTACAGCCAAGAAAAAGAATGTATGAGAAGTCCATACAATATTCACCAAAAGATTTGGGGTTAGTTTGACTTTCACAATTTAATTCATATTTATTGTTAGGTAATAATGGGCGGAAACATAACACTTGCGTTATTACACTTACGACTTACAAGGGGATAATCTACACAACAAGTCAGCACCAGCACAAAGGAAGAAGGTGTTTAGTAGATAGGTTGAAGGGTCAATCTAAAGTTGCTTCCAAGTTATAGTTTCCCTTGATACTATAACCTCCCAGTCAAGTAAGAATGACTTTGAGTGTGTTATTCTGTAGTGAGAACTATGGGATAAGCACTCACATTTTCAACCCGTAAGTAAAGAACCTTCGGTAATACAATTCTGGAATGCGCATCTGGAATACAATTTGACTTTATAGTTTTCTCTTTTTAATTTTAAGAAAAAAAGAATAATGAAAACAAATTACAACAATTTCGGGACAATTATTGAGCAACACTTCGTAAGTGAGTTTGAATGGAATGATAAACAATTCAACTCTTATCTAATCAGGTTTGATGAGTATGATGGTTTGTTTAGAATAATTCGTGAGCAACAACACGAACAAGCACTCATAGGTGGTAAAATGTTATTCAACTATAGTCAAACTGAAGAAAAAATTACAGGATACAGGATTATTGGTTTTGATAATAAGGTGAAAAGAAAACCCAAAGGTGAGGATAAGGTCAAAGAATTATTGAGGAAGAGAAAAGAAAGGGAAATGAAGAAAAAGTAAAGATGGATTTATTAGCAATTCAAATACTGTTAGGTTATTTCATAGCACTAATGATTGTTAGGAAAAAAAGAAGAGGTTGATTTTTTCTGGTAAAACAGATATTTATTTATATGAAACAGAAAGCACATAGAATATTAGGTTGTAAGTTGATAAAGGTTGAAAAGAAGTATAACTCCATCAAACCAAGCAAGTTTTTCTACAATTTAGAATTGGAAGAAATGGATGAGCCATTACTTGTTGAGACAGAACATCCTTTGGAACCAGGATTAGTAGGTCATAAGATAAAGTATAGACTCAACGCTGAAAACGAAGTAAGCGACTTTGAGTTTCTATAACGACTTGGGGGGAGGTTTTTTTTACACTATTTAGTGTTCCCATTATTACAAACCATTCTTATTTTCCTCCCCCCTTTTTTTATGTTTGAAAAAAAAACGATATTCCCCTTACTTGAAAGTGTTATCAACGATAACCCAACCTACAAGTTTCCTATTGAGTTTATCAATAAGGAACTAACCAATATGTTCCTTGAACCTATGGAATATGATTATTTTATGATACAGAGTTATAAGAGGTTGAAAAGAGAATATGGGCACACAATAGGTCATATATTCCTTCAGGTAGCAGAAATGAAAATGACTACACCTGGTGTGAATATCTATGACCTTACCGTACAACAATATCAAAGTAAGATGGAAGATTTCCTATCTACTCTTGAAAATCTTTACATTACAAAAGTGGATAAGAAATCCCCTGATGGTGAAATGATGTCTGCTATGATTTAAGACCCTTCAGGTAGTTTCTCAACTGACTTACATTATATCCAAGTCCAAGAACATTAAAATATTCATAGATGGAAATGTCTTTGATTTCTTGAAGCAATTGTTTTTTCATATTTGTTATTTTCTACAAAGTTAAAGAGTACTTCAATACCAAACAAATAATTTATGAACCCAAATACCAAAACTCTTGGTTTGGGTTTTCTGTATCTATATCTACGACTTCAACGACATATTCATCGTATCCGTGGCAAGGTGAATAGATATTGTGTCTTTTCATCGCTTGTTCTGCCAATTTTGTTCTAATTTCACAACCATACACAAAGGGTGGTAATTCCTTCTTTGTCTTGAAACTGAATGTTTGTGGATACTCACAGATAGTAATTGTTTTCATATTAAATTATTTATATAACAAAGATAAGACAAACTACACAAAAGTCAATACCTACAAAAAAATATTTTTTTTTCTTATGTAGGACTTGACTTATGTAGATGTTGTGTTATACTTCTTATATGACGGAGAAAAAATACATAAAGGAATGGGGGAAGGTGATGGCACCTGACTTCTGTGGTTTCTATGAATTAGCATTATACCTTCCACAAGAAGACCAAATAAGGTTTAATAGCGATATGGTTAGGGTACATCTATTGGCTGATGCGAAAACAGAGTATGTTAAATGGGGTGATTTGAGGAAGGTAAGTAAGAAAACAATTCAAGATTGGCAGGAACATAGAAAAAAAATAGAACAACCCACAGAAAAATATTTGTGTGGGACTTGACTTTTGTAAAGATTGACTTATAATTATAATATGAAAACATACTATATAACAGCAGAAGAGTTTGACTTACTAACAGAAGAGCAGATAGACGCTTTAAATTGGGACTACTACTATTCCAAATTGGAAGATGAAAGAATAGAACAACACATCGCAGAAAAAGAAGCGATGGAAACAGATTATCAATATTGTAAATAAACCAAAAAAAAATAGAATAATGGAAACAAGACAAGTCATCAAAGATTACAGTTCAGTAATCATAGCAAGACAAGCAGCACTCAAAGCAACTCAAGCCGTAATTGAAGCACACGGATTAAAAATCTCTATGAAACAATATATGAGGTTGTTTGATAGATTTTACTCCTTCATAGAAAGTGGGGACAGAAGTTGGATTGATAATATGGATAAGTTCTTCAAGTTAGAAGAAAATAAAAACTTTAATGAAATATTTGGAAATGAATAATCAACAAGAAGTTTGGAAACAAATACCGATGTATCCAACATACGCAGCATCAAATCTCGGTAGAATAAAGAACATCAAGAAGGATAAGATAATGGCTCAAAGCAAAAATGATGCCATGAGAGATTACCAAAAGGTCTGTATATCTTACAGGAACAAACCTTACACCAAAAAAGTATCTCGTCTTGTATGGGCAGCATTCAACGAATGTGAATGTCCTGAAACAATCAATCATATTGACGGAAACCCACTCAACAATAACATCAATAACCTTGAATGTATCAGCAACGGAGATAATTGCCGCAAGAAGAATATTTATAGACAAAGGATAAACAAATATAACCTTGATGATAATATCCGTAGGGAAATCATACAGAAGTATTACAGCGGTGTATCTGTCTGGAACTTGGCTTTAGAATACAAAATCCCTACCAATTATCTATACACAACTTTCAAGAGAGGAAGTTGGAAACACTTATGTTGGAAAGACGATACAGGGAATACAGAGACCTCGCAAAACGCATAACCAAAGGTGACGAGAGACATATTGACCTGCTACACGACATTCTAATTTCACTTGAAACAAATGATAAATGGAACAACCTACACACCAAAGAAGAACAAATGTATTTCCTCACAAGAGCAATACAAAACCAATTCTATTCCAACAACTCAAAGTTTCAAAGGACATACAGAAAGTTCAACGCAGACATCATATCAGGTTTGGAAACATTAGAAGTACCTGATGAACCATACGCAGAGCGACCAAGTGTTGAGTGGGTAAATGCTCTACTGAATGATGAATTAAAGAACAACCCTGATAACTGGTATAACATCGGCTTATTCAAATTGTATATGGAACATAGAAAGATTGAACCAATACATAAGAAAACCAGCATACCAAGATATTCAATAAGAGACACGATAAAACAAATGAAAGCGTGGATAAAAATAAAATGGGATGAAAGATGATAAAGTTAGATAAACACGATGTGGAAACCATCAAAGACCTCATAGAAAACTCAACATTATACCATAGAGAAATAGCAGAAATGTTTGGAGTATCAAGGGGACACATCACAAAGATAAAGAACAAAAAAAGATGGAACTATGAATACGGACAACACACAAACAACGCAGCAAGAACAGAACTTGAAAGAAGAGTTGCTATTCACAGATAAAGAAAGAGATTGTGAAGAGTGCGACAAAGAAAAAGAAGTTGAAGTATCATTTGGATTATCAACAAGACAAGAATGGGATAATGTAATGAAGTTGATAAAGAAGTATGGACTATCAAGAGATGAAATAAACTATATCTATGGTTTCTATAACAGAGAGTTCAAAGACAAAAAATCGCCTGGTTGTGGTAAATGTTTCTATAACCTATGTAAAAATCTTGAGAAAAGATACGCAAATCTAATTTCTCAACAAAGTAATCAATAAGAAACTCGTGATTATTCGGGTATTTCCATACCTGAAACAGACCGAGTGGGATTGGTCTTTCATATTCAAAAAGTGGGGGAGTTGTGAGCATTTCACAATTTCCCCATATTTATTTATGGGGGTTATGGTATTATTTTTAATTTATATAATACCAAAAAATAACCTGACTAATTAAAATCTAATGGCGAAATCTAAATCACCCTTAAATAATAGGAAGACAACCTTTGGAAAAAGAAAAGGTGGTAAGGCTGTGAAGTCATACAACAAACACTCAAGTAAATCTACATACCATAAACAACAAGCAAGAAGGCAGAAATGATATTAGAAGGAGATTGTTTTGAACTCATCAAGGGACAACCCGACAATAGTGTTGATTTAATAATCACATCCCCACCATACGCAGACATAGTCAATTATGGTAAGAACATTTCAATTAAAAAACCTAATGAATATGTGGATTGGATTATACCCCTTTTTAAGGAGATTTACAGGGTTCTAAAACCGAGTGGTAGTTTCATACTAAACATAAATGATAACTGTTCTAATGGGGTTAGAAATACCTTTATTTACGATTTAATCTCAATCAACAATAAGGAGACAAAATTAAAACTCTACGACACTTATATATGGCACAAAAGAAATGGAATACCTAATGGAGCAACTAAAAGATTTAGAAACACAACAGAGTTTATATTTCATTTTGTGAAAGACAAAAAGCACCTGAAGTTTTATATGGATAGAGTATTAGAAGATACAAGTGATGAAACAAAGAAACGATTTAGTCGTGGTAAAGTATATGGAGCACAAGGTAGAATTGAGGACGGGGTTAGAATAAAAACCGCAATCAATAAAAACACAGATGATAAAGTAAGACCCGATAATGTGTTTAGATTTCCAACAGCAGGAGCAGCAAGAGACAATCACATCAAACATCCAGCACCATTCCACAAAGAATTACCAACATACTTTATCAACTTACTAACAGATGAAGGGGACATAGTACTTGATGTATTTGCTGGTATTGGAACGACAGGATTAGCGTGTAAAGAATTACAAAGGGATTTCATAGGTTATGAATTGAACCCCAAGTATGTTGAGTTCGGGAACAAAAGAATTGGTGGGGAGGATTTAGAAAACTTTATGGTAGTTCAATATGACCTTGATGGGAACTACATAGCACATTACAGAAACAGGGGTGAAGCATCCAAAGCAACTGGTATCCCCGATGTTGATATTATGAGGACATACAACAGGACAAAGTTTGATAGTCGGGGTGGATATATTTGGAAACTTGAACCTGAATATGTTATCAATCAATATGATATGGACGACAATTTTATACAAACATTCAATTCACCGACTGAAGCCTGTAAAGCAATAAACTATCCTACCTTCCATAATATTCTAATGTGTTATAGAGGACATAGAACAGAAGCAGGTGGGTATAAATGGAAATTAGAAAAGAACAACTATGCCAGAAAGTAAAAAGCGTGGTGGTAAGAAAGCCCACAACAAAAGAATTAAAGCAAGAAACGAAAAGATGAAGAAAGGATATTGGGAGTTTGAGGCACTCAAGAAAAAGATTTATGAAGAAGCAAAAGAGCGCTACGAACAAGAACAACTAAACAAACAATTAAAAATAACAACAGATGACGGACATAATAATTCCTGATAATGAATTACCACTTGAACCATTACCCCCAAGACCAGCGGGGAGACCAAAGGGTTCATACGCAAAGAAGATGACGGATGTGGAAAAAAGAACATTCATCAACAACGCTGCTCGTGAGATACTTGAAAACCATTTATCCTATGGTGAGTTTGTGAAATGGGCAAAGGACACAGCAAACCTATCCAAATCACAGGCGAACGAATATTGGGGTAGAGTCTGGGTATTACTCAAGAAGAAGTTTGAATTAGAAAAAGACAAACTAATCCTGAAGCACACACAGAAGTATTGGGACATCTACGAACAAGCACTTATTCAAGGAGACCTAACAAATGGAAGACAAGCGTTGAATGACCTCGCTAAACTACAAGGTCTAAATGAACCCGATAAAGTCCATATCACAGGGACATCAATTAAATTAAACTTCGGGGAACCTAATGTGGAGTAAGGCTATCTGCTGGATTGACGATTGTAGAATACCTTTTGTGAATGAAAGCATAGATTTCAATTCAACGCAAAAAGGTAAGGTATATGGTCGTAATTCATATAATCAAAGTATAACTGAACGAACCACAACTCATTATAATACTGATGGTAGATTTCCTGCTAATATTCTTGTATGTGATGATATGTTGAATGATGGGATTATCAGTAAATCAATTAAAGGAAATAACCGTAAGGTAAAGATTGTAGGTTTGTTTGGAGGGGGCACAACAAATGATAATAATGAATATAACGACAAAGGAACAAACAGCAGATACTACGATATAGATAAATGGTTTGATAAAATTATAGAATGAACTACTTACAAGAATTACTCAACAGGACACTTATAAAAAACTTTGACTACGGAACGAATAACTTTGAGCACATACTCACATTCTTTTCAATTGCTTTACAGATTAGAGCAAAGAACATATTGGAACTTGGAGTTAGAGAAGGTGGTTCAACATTTCCATTTCTTGTAGCATCAAAAGAGTTAGGGGGACACACAACATCAATAGACATCAATACCCCAATCTTTAATTGTCCTGATGACTTACGACCTTATTGGACTTTTATACAGACAGACGCAATAACTTATTTACAGACAATTACTGAACCCAAATATGATTTAATTTATGTGGATGACTGGCATTCAGCATTACAGGTTAGAACAGAACTTGAACTTATAGACAAAATATCAACACCTGAAACAATCATTCTTTTACACGATACGATGCCTAACTCTGTACCAAACTATTCACTAACATATAATATGGGGGATGAATGGGCAGGTGGAGGCCCATACAAAGCACTTACAGAACTTGATATGGATAAGTGGGAATATGCTACCATACCTGTAAATCACGGACTAACAATTTTACGAAAGAAAGGACAAGTAATAGTTAAATGATTAAACAACTAACAGTACAAGGTTTCACCCCAACAAAAAAACAAAAGGAGATTATAGATGCTTGCTTATCAAAAGACATCAAGTATATAGTCGGTTGTTTTGGAAGGCAGGCAGGTAAATCTTTTACTGCTATGAACTTACTACTCAAATGGTCTTTGGAAGATAACGGGTCAGTATCTATGTGGGTATCACCAGTATATTCACAAGCAAAAAAAGTATTCACAGAACTTACCAACACCATAGCAGGAACGGGACTTACAAAGTCAATCAACAAAAGCGAACTAACCATCACATTCATAAATGGGTCTGTGATGTATTTTAGAAGTGGTGAAAGGGAAGATACTTTGAGAGGTTATACCCTAAACTATCTTGTTGTGGATGAAGCAGCATACATCAAAGATAATGTGTGGATTGAAGTATTACGACCAACAGTTCTTGTGAATGGTAAGAAGGTGTTATTCATTTCAACCCCCAAAGGTAAGAACTGGTTTCATCAGGTAGCATTACGAGGTATGAGTGATGAATACCCAACCTACAAAACATTCTTTGCCACATCATTTGATACACCATTCATTACACACGAAGAGTTGGAGGAAGCAAAGATGTCCCTACCTGAAACAATTTACAAACAAGAGATACTGGCAGAATTCATAGATGATGGGGGTGAGGTATTTGGTTCATTAAAAAACTCTTGTGTTTTGTCTAACTATCCCAACTATGACGCATCAAAAAAATATTACGCAGGACTGGATTTTGGTCGTCAAAATGATTACACAGTACTAACCATACTCAATTCTAATGGAGAAATGGTTGATTTTTACAGGGAAAGACAAAAAAGTTGGGACATCATTATAAGTGAAGTTGTAGCCAAATTAAAAAAGTGGAGACCAGTATGTTTCGCAGAGGTGAATAGTATTGGTGATGTCTTATACGAACAGATTAAAAAACAATACCCTTCCGTTCAACCATTTATAACCAATAGTGATACGAAACAGAATATGATTGAAGATTTGATTATGGGGATGAATGAAACCAAAATAACCCTACCATCACCAGACCTCAATACAGACCTATACAAGGAGTTATCTGTTTTTACATATGAATACTCACCAAAGACAAGAAAGATTAAATATGGGGCTCCTAATGGGTTCCACGACGATTGTGTGATATCATTAGCACTATCGTATCACTCTTATAAGAAAAAAGCAACCTATGGGACTTATGTTGTTAGATAAAGTTGTGAATAAAAAAACCAAAAAAGATATTTCTATATGATGAAGTTTAATTACAAAAACAAACAATACCAGATTGAAGAGCCAAATGTGGAAATGTGGTCTAAACTTGTGTTATTACAAGAATGGACTGATGAGCGTGAGTTCGCTGTAAAGTTATTATCATTCACAACAGGACTTACCGAAGAAGAAATTGAGAATAGTGATTATTTGGAAGTAGTCAAAGTTGCTAATGAAATCTCGGTTTTTCTTACTGAAAGTGGGGACAAGTTCCATAATGAGTTTGATTTCAACGGAAAAAGATACAGATTTCTTGATTTACCAAATCTAACATTCGGTGAGTTCATAGACATAGACACATACCTATCCAAAGAGCCCCACGAAAAGAAAAAGGAAATGCCACTAATGATGGCGATGTTATACAGAGAGTTAGATGAGAACGGAAACTACTTACCATACAATTCAAGAGAATTACAAGCCAAGGCAGAAACATTCAAGAAACTACCAGTCAAGTATGTAAGGGGAGCAACCAATTTTTTTTTTCATTTAGACAAAACCTTACAAGGCAATTTCAAGGGCTCTTTCAGCCAAAAGTTGAAGTTGATGGCAAAGATGATTTGGATACTCGTGAAGTTTATTCCTTTGATAAGTTTTGGGGTTGGTTCGGTACTCTTGTTTCGCTGGCGAACGAAGATATTACAAAAATTGAAGAAATTACTAAATATCCGTTAGTGTTCGTCCTAAACTATTTATCATATAGTAAGGACATAAACGACATTAGAAGAAGAGAAGCACAGAAGATACAACAACAAATGAAAAACAGATAATATGGCGAACGCAGTTGGATACTATAATTTCAAGAAGATAATGGATTTGCTCCGTCAATTAGCGGACTATCACGAACAAATACAATCATTCGGTTTTGGGGATATTGAGCAGTTGATTTATCAAACCGAGATGAGATTGAAGCAGGACAATACAGTCAAAAACCAAGCCCCATTCTATCCTGCGATGTGGGTAATACCTAATGGAGCAAAAACCGATGGTAAAGAAACAACCTATGACTTTAGCATCTTGATTATGGATATAGAGAATGTGAAAAACTTTGAGAATGAGTTAGACACTTATAGTGATACATTAGACATACTCAAAGATGTAATCGCACAACTGAAATACGCAACAGGAATGGAATGTTATTGTAATCTTGACCTTGATTACCCAATAGATATGACCCCATTTGGTGAAGCGTATGATGACTATGTAAATGGATGGACGGGGTCAATCAAGTTGAGAGTTCCTGACGCAATAAACAGATGTATCGCACCTTATGCGGCATTCCCCCCTTGTGATAATAACGAAGATGGAAACAGCATATAAGTTTTATTCATTCCAACAAATACCACAACCTAATTACAATCAGGCGATGAATGACCTTGCTGCTTTGTTCCAACAAGCACTCAAGGATAATCTTGCCCAACCTTACCCCTATGCTCCTGGTTATTTTGGGCAGAAACCATCAACAGGTATTAGGAATATGAAAACAAAAACAGGTAATCTTTACAACTCAATACAAGTATCATTTGACCCCGCACAAAATAGAATGAAGGTCAATATGCTTAACTATTGGAAGTATGTAAATGACGGAAGACAGCCAGGTAAGTATGTACCATTACAACCCTTGATGGAATGGATGAAACGAAAGGGTATGAATAGGGACACAAGAGGAAGGTTCAAAAAGTTCAATATAAAGGGTGTAGCATTCGCAATATCAAAGTCAATTAAAAAGTTTGGTATTCAACCTACCAATTTCTATGATAATAGTTTTGATGTATTCATCAACGCATTTGATGACCCTAAAGGCCCCGCAGCACAACTCGGTATGGACTTACAACAATTCCTAATCAACATAATTCAAGAACCAGTAGAATAATATGAGTATAGTAGTAAACATAGACCAATCACCACTAACAATTACACCGAGTAATGGTGAGCACATCTATACAATTTCATCAACGGGATATACATTACAAAACTTCAAGTTTGTAATAGACATTTACTTTAGACCTTCAACTATAAACTTTTCAGGTAATCCACAACCCGACGCAAGATTAAAGGTTCGTCCAAACTCCTATGGTAAAGCAATTGTGGAGTTGGAAGAAATCGTAAGGACATTCCTAAAAGCCAATCCTCGTTTTTCAGGGACAACATATCCGTATCTAAACTATGTGGCACAAGAAAACTCTGTGCTGACTATGAGTGATGCGACAAACACAAGAACACTAAACGCATTCAATACCTTTAACGGAAACAACTTATCACAGACATTACCTGTCCTCTGGCACGCAGAACAATACATCGTAAAGGTGGGGTGTGAATATGAAGACACATCAACCAACTCAATAGTATTGGATATGGTTTTAACTGCTTCAACACAACCAGCAGCAGTAAATATATTTCCTGGTGTAGATAATAAACTTATCCCTGAACCTTACCTATCAGGAGCAACACTTGGTTCAGGTTATACGCAGTCCCCTAACTTTTTCCAAGTGGATAATCAATCGTGGTATTACTATGATTTGTTTAGACACATTTACAGAACAGGTGATGACGCAACTTGTGGGCCTCGTGAGTTTCTAAACGCAGCAGGAAGGGAATACAAGACAATTTCACAAGGTGGTTTCGTATCACAAAGAGTTAGAAGAAGACAACATCACCCCGATTGTCCTATAATCGTTTCCTTCCTTGACGGACAGAATGATTACTTCAATAACCAAACTACAAGAGTTGTGGTTCGTGGGGCAGACCTTCAAGACCAAAACTACACATACTCGGCTTATACAGCAAACAATTCAACCATAGTCAATAACTACGACATTTGGAAGAACGCTGTATTCTATATGCCGTGGAACATAACACAATCAGGGACAAATGTAATCCCACAGGACGCACAGAAAGTTTGTTTCTACCTTACATCAGGAACGAATATGAACTTCTCGGCAAGAACAAGTGAGATACTTGAGTTTTATATGATTGACCCAGATTGTATCAACCAACCTATTCACCTGTTGTTCCTGAATGGAAGGGGAATGTGGGACACTTATACATTCGGTAAGAAATCTACCAAGACATTTGAAGTAGATAGGAAACAATACAGACAAGAAAGTTCATTAGACAAAGCATATTATTCAAGAGGAGCATATCAAAGAGGAACAACAATCTTTGACCAGAATGCGAACTACAAAATTGAATGTATGAGTGATTTTATGACCGACGAAGATACAGTAATTGTAGAGGAAATATTCAATTCACCTGAAGTATATATCATAGAAGGGACAACAGAGTTTATTGACCCTTGTGCTCAACCCGACATAGAGAATTGTGAAAGTTGTTTAGGTGAAATTAGACAATACCAATATCTCAAACCAGTCGTGTTAGAAAATAAAGAATTGAAGAAATACCAAAGACAATACCAAAAAATCTTCCAATACACATTCACGCTTCAATACGCAGATGTAAAACGCTACAGAACACAAGGATAATATGAATATAGAAATATCAAAAGACGGGGAAACTTTATTTGTTGATGGTAAAAAGAAAAAAATATCAACACACCATTCAGGATATAAAAGAGTGAATATTAAAGGAAAGCATTTTTCTATCCATAGATTGATGGCTGAAAAATATTTACCAAATCCTGAAATGAAAGAACAAGTAAATCATATCAACGGGGACAAAGGCGATAATAGAATTGAAAATCTTGAATGGGTTAGTAGAAGTGAAAATCAAAAACACGCATATCAATTTTTAGGTGTGAAACCACGAACTCAAAAAAGATTAGTTGATATGGAAACCGCTGATATAATAAAGCAGAAATACTTTAATGGAATTACCTTAAAAGAACTTGCCAAAGAATACGGATTTAAGAGTAAAAGTTCTGTTTCATATCTCATAAATAACAAAACTTATTTTTTTGACTGATGGGTTTAATGATTAGAACTTATGTAAATGGCAACCAAGAGTTTATTGAACTCTATGGTAATGAAGATATAGACCTTGAAGTGTCCTTTGCTGAAATACAGGACATAACAAAGAAGAATAGTGCTTTTACCAAAGAGTTCAAAGTTCCTGGCACAAAGAACAACAACTACATCTTCAATTACTTCTTTGATATAAACCAAGTATTCACAGATTGGAACCCGAAGAAGAAGTTTGAAGCAGACCTTATCTACGATGGATACGAACTCTATAACGGGTATGTAAGATTGAATAGTGTATCTATCAACAAGATTGAAAAGACCTATTCTATAACCTTCTATTCCGCTGTGGGAGACCTTGTAGCAAACATAGGTGATAAGGCGTTATGTAATGTTGATACATCATCACTCAATCACTCTTTATACGATAGTAGTGTAGTTGAAGCGTTTTTTCTTGACCCATCATTACATAATCCATATTCATTTAATGCTACAAACCCGATTGTACCTGAAGTTCCTAATCCTGTAAATCTTGGGGATGTAAATTATGTTTTGGGACAAAGAGGTTATGATTATACTGGTACAACATATAGAGATATTAGAGATATAAATGTTGCTCAAACTCCTTTACTTGATTTTTCAGGTGGAACCACAAGAGGATTTTTTGACTTTTCAGGTACCCCACTCATATCAACTTATTTGATACCCTCATTAAGGACAAGAAAACTATATGAACTTATAGTCAATCAAGCAGGTTATTTTTTGGAGAGTGAGTTTTTTGATACTGATTATTTTGGTAGATATTATATTCCACTTTCATTTAACACAGAACAGCCATATATGGCTCAAGCCAAACCTTATAAATATAAGTTTGTAAATACATCAGGACAGACAAACTCTTATTTGAGACAAGTTAGAAACTTAAGCACAGGTATAAGTACAAATGTAAATTGGTTTAAGACAGAAGTAATAACTGAAGAGAATATGGACTTCAACCCCATATCATATTCTGCTTATTCAGGAACAACTTTAACACAGAACGAACTTACTTATATGTTTGCTTTACCACAAAGCAACGGGGCACCTTATACTTGGGAAGCATCAATATCAACTGTTAGTACTGGTTCATATGGATTTTTTCCATTTATTTATACGGGGGGAACATTTCAACTTTGGAGGTATAGACAAAATACAACACCACTAAATGCTGACCTTATTGCTACATCCAACTATTTCGTTTTTACTCAAAGTTCAGGTTTAACAAATACATACTATATGACGGGTCAAACCATATCTAATGGTTTGATACTTGGAACGGATTTATTCTTTTTGACTTATACCAAAAATGGACTTCCGTTTAATGTTACTGGTGCTACATTTGAAATCAAAAGTAGTCCTGTTGTCTTACCATATACGATTGAGTTGTATAAGGAAATGTCTTGTGACCAGAAACAAATTGACTTTATCCAAAACATAAATAAGACATTCAATCTTGTAGTTGTAGAACATCCATTCAAGACAAAAACTTTGATAGTAGAACCTATGATAAATTACATAGGTAAAGGGGAAACTCTTGATTGGACTGATAAGGTGAATTATGATGCTACACAAAACCTTTATCCTACAACAAACATTATCAACGGAACGATTTTTACTGCCAATAAAGCAGATAAGGATTACATCAACACAGAATATACAAAAAGAACAAACAAGATATTCGGTCAAAATCAATTTGACCTTGATATAGATTTCAAGAACAAGACAACAAATCTTACACAGACATTAGGACAGAATACGGATTATTACCTGAACGCAACTGGTTCAACAAACTTTGCCTTACCCTGTTATTTTATTTCAAAAGAAAATAATAATAATGGTATTTCTACATTTGAGTATAGACCTTTCAAGTCCATACCAAGACAAACATTTATGTCTGTTTCTATTCCAACAGGTAATACAAAGTCAAATCCAGTATTTTATAGATATAGGGGTTCAAACAATCCATTTACAATCTTTGGTCTTACAGCAATTGGAACATATCCAAACTTTAATAGAGAAACGACATATCCATTTGCTTTAACAGGATTTTCACATTATACCATTTATGATAGTTCCAATACTTTTACTGATGATGAGTTGGTCTATCCATCGTTGGAAAATATGTACGACAGATACTATCGTGATTATATAACTGACCTTACAAGTGATGAGAACAAGATTTATCAGGTACAGATGTATTTAACGCCTTGGGAAGTAGCAGGTCTATACTATAACGAGGTTATTATGATAAAGAACGCCAAGTTCCGTATCAATAAGATTTCAGGTTTATCATTACTTGAACCTGGTTTATGTAATGTTGAACTTGTGAAACTAACAAGAGATTACACACCTACTCCTATTAGATTTTATGACCTTATTTCTTGTGATAATACTTGTGATGTTATACATACACATACTGATTTGGTCTATCCAATATGGGCTTTTGAGGGTCAATTTGTAGATATACAAACATTCGCACCATCACCATATTATTCAACAACCAAAAGATATAAAGTTGTTAGAACAGAATATAATGAAAGTTATTCTTACACACAACCATATTTTACGGTATTTCAGTTAGCATTATTTTCGTATATAGTTTATTATGATTATGCGACTTATAATAGTTGTACGGGGACAACACCAAACTTTTTATTAAATGTAAAAGATGAAACAACAACACCATTTACTGGTGATTGTGTGAATATGGTTATAACCAACACAGGAGCAACAGCGGAAACATTTACATTTAAGTATTGTGATGGGGTAAATGGTAGTTGGACTTTAGACCCTTCATCAGCAATAACTATTTGTGGTCTTTATAGTTCTTTCCAAACTACAGGATTTAATTATTGTCTAAACTCATTTAGCGCTTGTACTTCTTGGACGCCTTTACCAACCCCCACACCGACAAGCACACCATACAAATCACCCACACCCACACCTACGCAAACTTTGACTCCAGGTATTTCGCCGACAACCACACCAACTTTCACACCAACACCTTCAGGATTACCTTGTAAAATAAACACTACTCTAAACATCACAGAAACGGGTTGGATAAAATATAATGAATGTCCGTCAGGAACAACTACATATGTTTATATTAGTTCGCTTGGTTCATATACGATTACAACTTGTATATATGATGGTTCAGTACTACCTGGTTTCCCTTATGGTGATGTGGCTGTATTCACTATAACAACAACAGGAACACCTTGTTAAAAAAAGATATTTATAAGTAATGGCATTCCAATATACTCCCACACCCACGCCGAGCAACACTCCAACAATTAGTTTGACCCCATCAGTCAGTCCAACGATTACTGCTACAAGTACCGTATGTCCTGGTTTAACCCCTACAGCCACACCAATTACCCCCACACCTACCTACACACCAACTAACACTCCTTCAAGCACTCCTACTAACACACCAGGTTTGTCTCCAAGTCAAACAAACACACCATCACCCACTCCTACTTTTGTTTATTATTTCTATGCTGGTACTGTTAGTACTTATGGAACATTTGGGGATGCTTGTACTAATAAAACTTGTGGAAGACCTTACTATAAGTCAGTACCGACTTGGTCTATTGGAACTGTGGTATATGATAATAGTAGTTTGACTACACCATTTAATGGTGGTGGAAATTGGATTGCTGTAGATACTTCAACAGGAACATATTGTTCTGGTCTTGCTTGGGCTGCTGTTGAAGTTGATAGTTCAGGTGTAATAACAGATTTTGTAAGTTGTCCGTAATATGAGTATAAATAGATTGATAATTAGTCCTACACCGAGTAATACGGCGACAAACACCCCGACGATTACAGCATCTTTAACTGCTTGTCCTACAAACACTCCTACTAATACTCCAAGCCCGACTAATACTTGTTGTTCTGCTTTTTTAATTTCTTTTTCAAATGTTCCTAATGCTGATTATATCTCGTGGTATAATTGTGATGGGGTACAACAAACAGGTTATACTAATGGATATAAAAACTTTATTATATATCACGACAATAATTTTGGTTCAATCTATGTAAATAATCAAACAGGTTATACAATTACAAATATTGGGTGTCTATGTAATTCAACTTGTAATCAAATCAATATAACAGGTATAAGTGGTGAAAGTGTATTTTATAAAACTTGTTATGGTGGTGTAAATAGTACTACAACACCTGTTAGTTTTTGTGCTGATGGTTCAACAAATATAAGTCCATTTGACTTACCAATTTCTTTTGGTGATACAACAGGATTTACTGTCTCTGTTGAATGTTGCCCTACACCACAAATTACAAGTAGTCCTACGACCACACCAACTATGACCCCAAGTACGACACCTTGTTTTAACCCACAAGCATTCGCAATATTTGATAGAAACTCTTTAAGGTTTGACTTAAATGATTATATGCTTGCTAATGGTTCAGCCTTTAGAGGTATGAACCTAACATCACCTTCTACCGTACCAGCAACATTCCAAACACAAATGAACCTCTATATTGATTATAGTGGTTGGGGAGCAAGTAATAATGCTATAATGTTTGAGCCTACTTCATTTAACGAAGAACCTATAGACATTACTAACACTAATTCTTGGAGTGATGATTTTACTTGGGTAAGTGCTTTTGTACCAAGTTGTTCTTCTTGTCCTGGTTATTATGAATATTTTGGAGAACAAGGTAATTTAGCGTTGTCTAATACTGTGTATAGTAGTATTGAGTTTTATTATTCAGGTAATGTAGTTCAACAAGGATTTTACAGATTATACACAACAAAACCTGGAACATCAAATAGATATTTTAATGATAATGGTGTTTATACAGTATCAGGTTTAACTTGTACTGGTTCTACCCCCACTCCTACGACCACACCAACAAGTACTCCAAGTATCACTTCAACACAGACAACCACACCTACTAACACATCAACCCCAACTAACACTCCTACTATAACACAAACAAATACACCAAGTAATACACAAACAATAACATCCACACCAACAAATACAGAAACACCATCTGTAAGTCCTACAAATACGAACACACCCACCACTACACAAACTCCAAGTAATACAGAAACACCATCTGTAAGTCCTACACAAACAAACACACCAACAGGAACACCTGAAATCACAAGTACTCCTACAAACACCCCCACACCATCTGGTAATTGTCCTTACACAATTTATTCACACGGAGCAATTAGAGCAACTTGTAGTGATTATTGTAATGAAAATTATTTGATACAAACTATTACTTGTTCTTCACAACCTTACGGAACTTTAAGTATAGGTGATTTCATCTATGGTTTTGCGGGTCAGTCAGGATACTTGGCATACTCTAATGTTTCAACAGATACAAATACAGGCCCATTCATAATCGCTGATATTGATGGTTCAGGTGAGATACTTGGATTATATGTTTGTGATGGAGCAATTTGTACCCCACTATAAAGCAATTAGAGACGAATTATGACTGAAATAAACTTATACGATATTTCTTATTATGAAGACAGAGATAGTTGAAAAAACAGAAGATAATGACCTTATAGACCCTATTGGTGATTTAAGGAGAGCCTTGAACCAAGAAATGCCAGACAGAGCAGCGTTTCATAAGTTCTATAACAAACTCAAAAACTTACCGATGTTTTTTGAGATTGCTAAAAACAGACAAGACCAATAATGGCACAGACACAAGAAGTAAATGTAAAAATTAAAGCGATACTTGACGCAGGCCCATCCGTCGCAGGATTGAAGGAACTAAAAAAACTTCAAAGGGAAGTGGGTGCTGGTTCAGCGGATTTCAAATTAGCACAACAGGGTATAAATGATTTCAACGATGGAATTAAAGGTGCTAAAAGTTCAAGTAGTGATTTAATAGATAGTTTGGGTGGGTTGCCAGGCCCTTTGGGTTCAATTGCCAGAGGTGTTGATGGCTTCGGGGCATCAACAAACAAATTAAAGTTTGCTCTATTCTCATTAGGATTACCTGCGATTATCGGTTTAGTCGGTGCTCTTACAGCGGCTTTTTCACAGAACGATAAAATGGTGAAAAAACTTGAGCCTTTGATGATAGGGCTTGAGAAGATTTTGGGTGGTATTTTTGCGGCACTTGAACCACTTATCAACGCATTTATTGATTTAGCAATTGAATATCTCCCTTATGTTATAGACGGGGTTGGAGCATTTTATTCTGGTCTTGTTGCTTTATTCTCATTCCTGAAAAATAGTGCGAAAGGTGTAGGAAAAATACTTGAGGGTATATTCACTTTAGATTTTGACGCAGTCCAAGAAGGTTGGGACACACTTACGAATGGTTGGAATGTCGCTGTTGAAAGTTTCCAAGGCTCTATGAAGCGTTATGAAGCAGGAACGAAGGAACTTACAAAGACAGAAAAAAAGAACGCAGAAGAAAGAGCAAAGATTGCTGAAACAGAAGCCGAGAAAAAGAAAAAGGCAATTGATGAAGTGAATGCCTACATCGCTAAAGGGGTTGAAGCGAGAGGTAAAACACAAGAAGAAGAATTAGCAGATGCGAAAGCAACTTACGATGACTTGATGGCTAAAGCCACAAAGTATGGACTTGATAAGAAAGCAGTAGAAAAATCTTATGGTGAGCAAATAGCAGCAATCAAGGCGAAGTTTAGAAAACAAGAATTAGAAGAAGACCAAAAGTTATATGATGAAAGTTTGAAAAAACTTCAAGAAGCAAATGCGTTAAAGGCTAATCAACAAAAGGCTAATTTAGAACAAGCAAAAGTCCTTTATGGTGAAGGTAGTAAGGAAGCAAGAAAAGCACAAGATGATATTTTTGCGGGACAACAAAAAGCGTTAGAAGATGAAAAAAACCTTATCAACGCAAAAAAGGAAATTACAGATGCTGATAGAAATAGGCTTGCTCAAATTGGTATAGACCAACAAAATCTTACCACGACTATTACCGCAGAAAACAACAAAAGAGCGGCGAGTGATTTAGAAACAGCATTAAAAAGCGTTCAAAGTGAAAAGGCAGCCCAAGACCAAAAGTTCGCAGATAAAATGAAGGCTGCTGAAGGGGATTTAGCACAACAACAAGCCCTACTTGATGAAAAGAAAAGATTAGACGAACAATACTACGCAGAACAACTGGCTCGTGAAGGATTGACTGCGGAACAAATCAAAGCCATCAAGGAAAAACAAACTGCGGATACAAGAGCAAACGCAGAAGCACAAGTTGCGATTGAAACGAAAAAGTTTCAGGCTCAACAACAATTATTAGGAGCCACAGCAAATGCGATAACCGCATTAGCAGACATAGTCGGTAAGAATACCGTAGCGGGTAAAGCACTCGCAGTTGCGGCATCACTTATCAACACATACACAGCAATCGCAGGACAACTTGCGGCATTCTCAAAGGTTCCAGTTCCTGCTTATGCGATAGTTCAAGCCGTAGCCACAGGACTTGTTGGTTTTAAGGCTGTTGCGGACATTATCAAGACCCCTGTGCCAGCAGGAGGTGATACAAAGGGTAATACACCTTCCGCAGCAGGCACAGCAGTTCCAAGACCAAGAGGGATGGCTACAGGTGGAATGGTAAGAGGTGTAGGAGGCCCAAAAAGCGACCTAATACCTGCTATGTTGAGTAATGGTGAAAGTGTAATCAACGCACAATCAACAGCGATGTTTAAACCTTTATTATCATCAATCAACGCCATCGGTGGGGGAAAAAGATTTGCTGATGGTGGGTTAGCAGTAGGTTCATTCAGTCAAGACCAAGCACTTATGGACTTACAAAATAGTTTAGCATTCCAAACCCCACCTATCAAAACTTATGTTGTTTCAAGTGATATGACTTCACAACAGATGTTAGATAGAAACATACAAAGTCGTTCAACAATATAAAAATTGAACTTCTATAAAAAATTGATATTTATTAGTATATGACCCCTAAAATAATTGAACTTATCATTCAGGACGGAGATGACGAAGCGGGGCTTGATGGTATTGCGTTGGTAGAGATGCCAGCACACGAAGCGAACTTTGAATACTTTAATCAAGAAGAACAAACCCCTTGTGAGGACGGTAAATGTTCTCACTATATTCTCGCAGATGAGAAAATACCACAGGTAATTCAAATGTTCCACGCTTACGGAGAACCACAAGGTTTTCTTGAAAAAGAAGGTTGGGAAATTACAGCGGTTAGACCCGTTGGAAAACAAGAGTTCCAAATTATAAGTAATCCCAATTTACCATCAGCACAA
>SXGQ01666647.1_pt1 | contig 26927 bp, 22 predicted proteins | sample 3178371 | NCBI WGS metagenome assembly SXGQ01 (sample SAMN11356859, study PRJNA531348) | freshwater metagenome | isolation source: freshwater sample F1-20 | place: China: Fuxian Lake, Yuxi | collected 2017-12-25 | reverse complement strand
GCCATCGCCATGCGCGACGACCAGACGGTATCATGAGCCATGTGCACTTTGATCCTGGTCTGACCGATTGCAGTCTGGAGGAGGATGAACTCTCCGAAATCATCCGGCGCCGGTGCAGGGAGGTTCTCTGTCATGGGGATTCTCTTCCGGTGACGCCGAGACTGGCGAGATTCCTGGGGCTGAATGTTTTCGGTTGTTGCATTCCACGAATAAGGCGGAATGGCAGGAAACCCAGTCAATCTCCGGTGAGGTCACTCTGGCGTGTTCTGCCCAGCTGCGGAATACGGACAGTCACCGATGGGTCTCAGCGGTGACATGGCGGAAGGGGGATTTCGTGCCAATCCGGGAGTCTCGGGGGGGGGGGTGAAGGTTTGGCTTTCCCGCAGCGGGGGTGGAGGGCGGCGTGTTGGCTGAGTGGCGGATAATCATTCGTGTGACGAGCTTCGAGGAGCAACTCGCACCAGCGACGCCATCGCATCATTGACAGTCTGCGCGGAAATGAGCTCGCGTTCGAATTGAGCACGCCAAGGAAACATGTTCAGGATCACCAGCCTCAGGGAGTTGTCAGTGTTGGACAAATGCGTGTCCCGATCAATTGCCTGAGTATCGGGGGATCGGCAATCGCAGTGGTGTGATGAAACCATGGCTCTCGTCAACGCTGTATTTCAGAAGCAGCGCACCGGAAGATTGATTCTGCCAATCGGCTCGGGACGTGAACCGATTCGACTGCCGTTTTGGTGTGATAGTGCCTCGCCACAGCCATGCCCCTGAGGTTCAGCAATCAACTGACTGCTTGACATTCGTTCGGCGTCGTTGTGGCCTGATAATCGATGGAACTTAATCGCCGAGTCTGTGTGACACAGAGCGGGGGACCCATGTTCTCCCTGGGGCTAACTCAAATATTTGAGCGGGGCATCTTCGGCTCCGAGCCCGTCAGCTAACCTCGCAGGCGTTCGAGGACTCAATTGTCGTGAAGCGGCCTCCGGTGATGCGCAGAGCACAGGCTGCTCCTGCGGGTCTGTGTCAGACCTGCCTCTCCATCATTTGCAAACGGGTTGGTTCCCGCTGGGCCTGACGAAATGCTGTGCTGTTCCGCAGCCACAGTGCGTCTGCGCGTCTGGAGTTGTACCTTGTCAGAGCATGCGTCGAATGGCCATCACTACTCGTGGTGGTTCATCATGTGTCTTTGTGGAGTCGATTATTTCAGTACTTTGGGTTACCAGCCATCTATAGCATTTGAGGGTGCTGGATTACTCGCGCCTCTGGCTACTTTGGTTTTGGTCCTTGTAACACTTTTCGGGGCTCTGCCAATTTGCTGGCATGTCGCTGGTGAGACACCGGATGGAGTCGGTTCCGTGGGGATGATCGAGAGGATTTTTTTCCGGTTGGACTTCGAAGTTGTTTGTTCTGATTTTGGTGGGATTCGCTGCTACAGATTTTGTAATCACTAAGACACTTTCAGCCGCTGATGCAGCAGCACATTTGCTCTACAATCCGATTTTTATCGAGAGAACTCCGTCATGGCTGCAGGGCCAGATTGTGATCACGATATTGTTGCTGCTGCTGCTCAGTGCATTGTTTTTGAAGGGTTATGCTGAAGTGGTTGGTGTGGCGACGGTGCTGGTCGTTGCTTACATCGGTCTGACATCCGTGGTGGTCATTGCAGGTTTGGCCTATCAATGGTCACACCCGGAACTGCTGGAAGGGTGGTGGTCGCAAATCTCTTCCGGCCAGTACAGTTTGAAGCACGCGCCCCTCTCGGGGCGAAGTATCTGGACTGCGTTGGCGATTTCCTGTTTGATTTTTCCCAAACTGGCGCTTGGGATGAGTGGTTTTGAAGCGGGCGTTCTGCACATCCACCTTGTTCGCGGGAGTGGTTCTGACCCGGGTAATGTTGCTGGTCGCGTCCTGAGGACTCGTTGTCTTCTGTTGACAGCAGCGATCATTATGTCGGTTCTGCTGCTTGGAACATCACTCGTCACCGGTACCGGAACTCTGATTCCCGTGGAGGAGTTTCAGTCAGAGTCGGTGAGGGGGAAGGCTGTTGACCGGGCGCTCGCATTTATTGCTCATGGTGAAAGTCCATTTCCGATCTGCAGGCTGTTCGGCCCGGTATTTGGCACTGTGTATGATATCAGCACAATTCTGATTCTATGGTTTGCTGGCGCTTCCGCGATGGCCGGGCTCCTAAACATGGTGCCTCGATATCTTCCTCGTTATGGCATGGCCCCTGAGTGGGTAGCAGCTTATCGGCCGTTGGTAGTTGCCTTTACGTGTATTAATTTATTGGTTACGTGGATCTTCAGGGCAGACGTCTCCAGTCAGGGGGGCGCCTATGCAACAGGAGTGTTAATGTTAATGACCAGTGCGGCTGTCGGTTCGTTTGTGAACATCAGGCGAAGAGGCAAAACAATGTCCGGGCTGTCCAGTGGCAGGAATTTGGCAACTCTTGTGGCCTTCGGAAGTATTTCAATCGTATTCATATACACAACGTTTGCCAACATGATGGAACGTCCTGATGGGATCCTGATTGCCTCGGTATTCATCTCGTGTGTTCTGAGTATTTCGCTGATCTCCAGAATCTGCAGAAGTGGTGAATTGCGGTTGCAGGAATTTCGATTTCGGAGTGAGGCTGACAGAATGCTCTGGACAGACCTTTGTGCAGAGCACGGTTTTCGGGTTCTTGTGCCGCATCGTCCGGGAGTTCGCCCATTGTCTTTGAAAGAAGTGGAAGTTCGGCGGAAGCATCGTATCCCCGAAAATGTTCCGATATTGTTTCTGGAAGTGCATCCCGGTGATACCAGTGAGTTCCAGAACAACCCTGTCATATCGGTACGGCAGGAGTCCGGACGGTGCATTCTTGAGGCGCGGCAGGTCGTGTCGGTGCCGCATACAATCGCACAGATAGCTATTGAGCTCGGAAAGCAGGGACATCCACTTGATATCATTTTTGGCAGGAGTCTTGGAAGCTCACTTTGGTTGGCGGTGGACTATGTGTTGTTCGGCCAGGGTGATGTTCCGAACAATGTGGTTGATTTGTTGGAGCGGGCAGTTCCTGCTGGAGAAAAGCGACCGGACATAATTGTTGGATAGTCCGGTTGCTGAGAATCGAGATCTTTTGCTGATGTGTATCTCAGCACAATGTCAGGGGAGTTATGGGGACAGTCGTTGACGGGCTGTCCTGTCAACTGACTGTTCCGTAAGAGCTGGTTTGTGTGTATTCCGCTGTTGGAAACAGTGCCAGACCATTCCCGCAACCGGTTGCCGAGCTGAGGTCTGCAGTGTTGGCGTTTGTCAGGTGTTTGCGGTATGGAGACTGCATGTTCGAGGTCTGCACTGGGGCGGCACGGCGGTGGCGAGAAAGTTCTCATGGATTCAGCGCTGGCTGGTCTGGCGTGCGGAACACAGTTCCAAATCGAATGTCCTCACACGCCGCGCTGCACAGACCGGTGGTCGGTGCGGAGGCCTGGGGTGTGGCCGCGTCCCGCCTAAATCGTTTTGCCCCTCCGTAGGACATCGCGGGGAAGAAAACCGGGGCGTCTGCCGGTTGCGGTGTCTTCGTTGCTGAAATCATTGGCAAGGAACGTGGTGTTCAACTGCAGGCTAACGAAAGAACCGAGCGTTGTCTTAGTGCAGTCAGTTGCTGTGCGTCACCTGAAGATCAAAGTGACAAAGCCCGGCTGCACTCTGACGACAGTGCGTCGTGCAGGTTCGCTGCTGCCATGGAGGGATGCGGAAATCAGTTATCGCTGCGTGTTTGCCCTTTCGGTTTCTTCGCTGCTTACTGCTTTGGCTCGGAATGGCCAGCGACGTTTTTCGTCGGATTCCTGGCCAGGGACTCGAGCATCTTCAGTTCATCAAGCGACCGCGCAAAGTGCTCATCGACCGTCAGAGAAAGTTTGAAGAGCGAAGTGTGAAGTGGGAAATTCAAGCACGGCCCTGATCGCGTGTCTTTTTGACAATGCTGGTGAGAATCGCGATCAACTCGTTGCACTCTTGTGTAATCGGAGCAAGGCGCTCTGCGGGTAAAACTTCTGATTCGGCGAGAAGACGAAGCCAGTCGTGTGTCTCCCGTGCCTCCTTGCAAGCGATCGAGTACCTGACAAACATGGACGATCCGCTATGCAAAAGCGAACGAACGCTCGGGGAAATCCGTTTTCACACTTCCCTCTTCTCTCTTCACACTTCGTCGTTGCCCAGATGCGGAACTGTGTCCCGCGATGCGAACGGACGCGGTAGCCGACGGCCAGAATGGCGTCGAGGTTGTAGTGGTCAACCGTCCGGGAAACCTCGCGATTTCCCTCGGTTTGAACTGTCAAGTATTTCTTGACAGTTGCCTCGGGGTGAAGCTCGCCGTCCTCGTAAATCGTCTGCAGATGCTGGCTGATGTTCTGCTTTGTGGTTTGAAACAGGTCGGCCATCGCCTTCTGCGAAAGCCAGACGGTTTCATGAGCCAGCCATGCGCACTTCGATCCGGGTCTGACCATCTGCGGTCTGGTAAAGGATGAACTCGCCGGAATCGTCCGCCGCCGGTGAGGGGAGGTTCTCTGTCATGGGGATTCCTTTCCGGTGAAGCCGAGACTGGCGAGATTCTTCAAAATCGCCTTCTTGAGTTTCGCGGACTCTGCGAACTGTCCTTTCAGTTTTGCGGTAAGTTGCTCCATGCGTTCGTCGAACGGCATATCGTCATCATCTGTGGTTTCTTCTGCTCCGACGCACCGGCCGGGCGTGAGCACGTAGCCGTGACCGGTGATCGTATCGAGGTCAGCGCTTTTGCAGCAGCCTGCGATGTCGGCGTACACGGTCCATAAGGGACTGTGCCTCCATCGCACAAACCGCGAACAGGTCTGAGTTCGCGAAGCATCCAATAATCTGGAACCAGTTGGGCCGTAACATCCTGCCCCTGCGGTTTGTCGGGGGCGGCGTGCTGGCCGGCCATCCGGCGAGTGGTGATCAACGTGCGGCAGTTTGTGCCTGAGTACGTCAGTTTTCCGGCGATTTCGGAGTCAGGAATTACCGGAATTCGCGTAAATTGCGTGGTATTTTGAGTGACTTTCCAGCGACAGGGTGGAAGGGTAGGACAGGCCGCGGCGGGGTAGCCGAATTTCGGTGAAACCGCGGGCAGCGATCGCGTCTGAACGTTTTTCCGGGGAAGGGTCCAGAGACCTGGGTGATCCGAAGCGAGAGTCCTTGAAGGTTTCCAGTCAGCGGGCGGTGCTGGCGGGAGTATTTCATCCGGACGATGGGTTTGACCGCACGAATGCGCAGTTTCCACTGAATGAGGTGATGTGGCCAGACGTGTGGTGGCAAGCAGGTGTCGTCTGTGGTGTCTGGAGTCAAACCACGACAGACGAATCACACGAAGAAGGCAGTCAGTGGTGCCTGCCGGCTGCCTGAGGTGTTTTTTACGATTCATCTCGTGTCTTTAGTGTATTCCGTGGCTGGACTTTCGCGTGTTTTTTCAATGCGGTTTGCCTGATTCCGTCCCCTGCGCCGCTGCAACGGCGGATCCTTCCTGAATCTGTTCTCGACCGCAGAGTATTTCCGGTGCAAGTTCGGTAAGATACACAGCAGTGTTTCCATCACTGTTCCATCCTGCGACTGATCCCCATCATGTCCACAACAAACGTCTCGCCGTTGCCCCTCCAACATCGAGCTGAATTGTCCGCCGTCGTCCGCCAGGGACTGCATGGGAAGCAGAATGTCGCGGAGTGGGTGTAGAGTGGCGGAAAAGGGCATCCGGTGGCGGCAGAGCATCAGGGAAAAAGCCGGATGCTACAGCAAGCAAGAAGGCCCCCAGTATGTTTGGTGAGGACACCGACGAATGAGCGATGTTTGGTATTTTGCCTGCGGCAGCAATCTGTCCAAAGGCCGCAAGCAGATCAGAACGGGATTGATCCGTCGCGCAATTCGAGCGAAGCTGCCTGACTATCGACTGGTTTTCAACAAGAAGGGTGTCATGGATGGCCATTATGGACGGACACCGGTGACTGTGGAAATGGAAGACGGATCGCTTTGCAACGAGGAAATGTACGTTGCGGGTGATGAATTCGTCGTTCCGGAGAAAAGTCCGCCGCAGGATTATCTGGAACATACTGTCATTGGGGCGAATGAACATCAGTTACCCGATGAGTACGTTGCAAAAAGCAGGCAGGTGGCCGGGGGTGCCGTATGAATGCCAGCGAAATTCTGGCAGCAGTGAATGCCGGGGAAGACAAGGACTGGGAATTCAAGTCTGCCAAAGGGGGACTGCCAGGCAGCCTGTGGCATACGTATAGCGCGATGGCGAACACGGATGGTGGTGTGATCGTGCTTGGCGTCCGAGAGGCCAACAGTGGATTCGAGATCCATGGCATCGATGACGTCGAAAGAATGGAAAAAGACCTTTGGAATACAATCAATAACCGGAGCAAGATCAGTGCGAATCTGTGTGTTAACCACGACATACGGATTGTCACAGTGAGCGGCAGGCAGGTGCTTGTAGTGCAGGTACCTCGCGCCAATCGCCGGCAGCGCCCCGTCTTCACCGGCCAGAATCCACTTGAGGGAACATATCGGCGCCAAAACGACGGAGATTATCTGTGTAGTCGGCAGGAAGTTGGGCGGATGCTGGCTGACCAGGCTGAACAGCCAGCCGATAGCGAGATCCTTGAGGGCTTCAGTCTCGACGACCTCGATCAGCCGAGTCTTGACCAGTATCGCAACCGCTTCGCCTCCCGATCACCAGTTCATCCATGGTTGAAGGCTGACAACAGGGGACTTCTTGAAAAACTCGGTGGCTGGCGAACGGACCGGACAACGGGGCACGAAGGGCTGACTGTCGCAGGGTTGTTGATGTTCGGGAAGGACGATGCGATCCGTGATCCGTCTGCTGTACCCCAATACCATATTGACTATCGAGAACGACTTTCGTCGGATCCGCAGGTCCGCTGGACCGATCGCGTGTGGCCGGATGGTACCTGGACTGCAAATCTGTTCCAGTTTTTTGAGCGTGCATACCCGCGTGTGGTCCGCGACCTGAGGATTCCGTTTCAGTTGGCTTCTCAACAGGACGTCAGTTTGTTCCAAAGGCACGACGACACCATCGTCCACGAAGCCATTCGGGAAGCATTCGTGAATGCTCTGATTCATGCCGACTATCGCGGGCAGGGGGGTATAGTTATTGAGCGATATCGAGATCGGCTCGAATTCTCCAATCCCGGGACACTGCTGCTGGGGATTGATCAGATCCTGAAAGGTGCGGTTAGCGAGTGCCGTAACCGGACACTGCAGGGTATGTTCGCCATGCTCGGATATGGGGAAAAGGCCGGATCCGGTATCGACAAGATTCGTCAGGGCTGGGCGTCGCAGAAATGGCGTTGGCCACAGATTCAGGAGCTGCAGCGTCCGGACCGCGTGCGACTGGTGCTGCCGATGGTCAGCCTGTTACCGGAAGAGTCCGTTGGGCGTTTGCGAACTGCCTCCGGGGACAATCTGCTCGGATTGAGTGCTCGAGAAGTTCAGGCTCTGGTGACGGCAGATCTGGAAGGGATTGTCACCAACCAGCGACTGCAGCAGTTTTCCAGCGATCACCCGACCGATATCACCCGACTTCTGCAGGATCTTGTTGGGAAAGGGCATCTGGTGAAGGACGGCTATGGCCGCTGGGCATCATACCGGCTGTCAGAAAAGCTGGTAAGGTCCGATCGAGACGCACCGGGCGAGACGGAGATACTGCAGGCGGGCTCCCAACACAACGGCGGCAGCTCCCAACACAACGACGGCAGCTCCCAACATAACGGCGGCAGCTCCCAACACAACGGCGGCAGCTCCCAACATAACGGCGGCAGCTCCCAACATAACGGCGGCAGCTCCCAACATACTGATCCTGTGCTGGACGGAGCCGAGTTGCTGGCAATTGCCGCGCCGGCCCGGGAAAAAGCCCGGTTGGCTCCCGCAAAGATGAGGGAGTTGATTTGGCAGTTGTGTCAGATTCAATCTCTGACGGTTTCACAACTTGCCGGACTGCTCAACCGCCATCCGGAGGGGATCCGGAATCGATTTTTGAGCGAAATGGTTCGCGAAGGCGTCTTGCTCGCACGGTATCCGGATCCCACCCATCCGGAACAGGCCTACAGGGCCAATCCAGACTGGGAGGAAGGACAATCGCGGATCCAAACACCAGCAATCGATCCATGAAATACGTGCCATTCAAAAGCGGCGGCGGGGTGTTAACGCAGCTCCCAGGAGCTGGGCGCCGCCATTTTTTGCGTGCGGAGTTCCGATCAAATTCGATGGTGGTCATGGGCAATGCTGCACAGCAGAGTGGTGGGATCGCGAGTGTGCGGTAGAGGCAGTGCGGGGAGGTTCTCTGTCATGGGGATCCCCTCCAGTGAAGCCGAGACTGGCGAGATTCCTGGGGGCTGAATGTTTTCGGTTGTTGCATTCCACGAATAAGGCGGAATACAGACAGTCACCGATGGGTCTCAGCGGTGACATGGCGGAAGGGGGATTTCGTGCCAATCCGGGAGTCTCGGGGGGTAGCTGAAGGTTTGGCTTTCCCGCAGCGGGGGCGGCGGGTAGGATGGCCGCTGAGTTGTGTCTGGAAATTGTCGTTTTTGTGGCCGTTTTGCGGGGCGGTGGAATTTTTTCCGGGGAAGGGTCCAGAGACTTGGGTGATCCGAAGCGAGAGTCCTTGAAGGTTTCCAGTCAGCGGGCGGTGCTGGCGGGAGTATTTCATCCGGACGATGGGTTTGACCGCACGAATGCGCTGGACGAGCTGAAGGGGCTGGTGCATACGGCGGGGGTGGAAGTCGTGGGCGAGCTGGTGCAGTTCCGCGAAACTCCGACGCCTTCCACCTGCATCGGCAGTGGCAAGCTGGAAGAGCTGAAGCAGATGATTCTGGCGACTGAGGCGCAGATGGTCATCTTCGACAACAATCTGTCCCCTTCCCAGGGCCGCGCGCTTGAGCAGGCTCTGGAGAAGCCGATTGTGGATCGCAGCGAGGTGATTCTGGACATCTTCGCGACTCATGCCCGCACCACCGAGGCGATGCTGCAGGTGGAGCTGGCGCAGCTGATGTACTATCGGACTCGACTGAAACGCATGTGGACTCACCTTGAGCGCGTCGGTGGTGGCGGTACGGGTGGTCTGGGAGCTGGTCGTGGCCCGGGTGAAAAGCAGCTGGAGACAGACCGGCGGCTGATTGACCGTCGTATTGCTGAGCTGAAGTCGCGGCTGCATGATGTGGAGGAGCGTCGCAGTCGGACGGTGTCACTGCGTCGTGAGCAGCCGACGGTGTCGCTGGTGGGTTACACCAATGCCGGCAAGAGTACTCTGATGAGGGCTCTGACGGGAGCAGACGTGCTGGTTGAGGACAAGCTGTTTGCGACTCTTGACACCAGGACTCGCCGCTGGCATGTGGCGGCATTCGGGGATGTGCTGCTGAGCGATACTGTGGGCTTTGTGCGGAATCTGCCGCATCATCTGGTGGCATCATTCCGTTCAACGCTGGAAGAAGCGCAGCATGCGGATCTGCTGCTGCATGTGGTGGATGCCAGCAGTCCGGAGGCGGAGCGGCAGATCCGTACGGTTTATGAGGTCCTGCAGGAGATTGGGATTGAGGCGACGAATGTGCTGCTGGTGCTGAACAAGGTGGATCGAGTGCAGGACCAGTCATTTGTGGACGTGCTGCGTCGGCGGTATGGGGACACGGTGACGATCAGTGCGGCTCAGGGGCTGGGTCTGGACCGTCTGCATGAGGTGGTGGGGCTGCGGCTGTCGGGCGGTTTTGTGGAGGCGGAGATTGAGACTGGGGTGGGTAATGGTCGATTGTTTGCGTGGCTGACTCAGCATGCGGCGGAGCACAGTCGGACTTACATCGACGATGCGGCATCGCGGGTGAAGATTGCGTGTCGGCTGCCGAAGCAGGCGGTGGGCAGTATGCCTCAGGAGGATGCGGTGGTGCGTTTGACGTCGTGAGGGGGTGTTGGGGTGGGGGCTCGGGCTGGAAAGCCGGAGCTACGGAGGGGGTGTTGGTGTGGGGGGCTCGGGCTGGAAAGCCCGAGCTACGGGGAGTGGGTGAGGTGGGGTGGGGTGTTTCCGGGAATTGACTGAGAGTGCTGATGAAATCGATTATCCGCTACACGATTGTTTTGGCCGTGGTGGGTGCGTTGCTGTTTTTTGGCGGTCAGCGTGCGCAGCGGTGGTTTGCTGAGCGGAACAAGCCGCGGTATCGGTTGTCGCGTCTGGAGACCGGGGATCTGCGGATTTCGGTGAATGCGACGGGTGAGCTGAATCCGGTATTGAAGGTGAAGGTGGGCAGTTTTGTCAGCGGTCCGATTGAAAAGCTGCATGTGGATTTCAACACGGAGGTGAAGGTTGGGCAGCTGCTGGCTGAGATAGATCCGCGGATTTACAACGCTGCGGTGTCGCGTGACGAGGCCGCTTTGAAGACTCGGCTGGCCGAGGTGGACCGTGTGAAGGCCGAGCTGCAGCGGGCGATCAATGATGAAAAGCGATCACTGGCGTTGAAGGAAGAGAATGCGGACTTCATTTCGCAGGCTGAGCTGGACCAGTACCGGTTTGCTCGAAGTGCGCTGGAGGCACAGCTGCAGGTGGCTGAGGCTGGAGTCAGCCAGGCTCAGGCGAATCTTGAGAATTCGATGGCCAACGTTGGGTATACGCGGATTACATCACCTGTGGACGGGGTGGTGATTGATCGCAAGATTGATCCTGGGCAGACATTGGCAGCCCAGTTCCAGACTCCGGAGCTTTTCGTGATTGCTCCGCAGATGCGCGAGAAGATGCACATTCTGGCGGCTGTGGACGAGGCGGACATCGGGCTGATCCGGGCGGCTCAGGATGCGAAGCAGCCGATTTTCTTTTCGGTGGACGCGTATCCGGATGAGGTGTTTCGGGATGCGACGATTGAGCAGATTCGAATTTCGCCGACGGTCAGTCAGAACGTGGTGACCTACCCTGTGATTGTGGCGACTCCGAACGCCGAGCTGAAGCTGTTGCCGGGGATGACGGCCAGTCTGACGTTTCAGGTTTCTGAGCTGAAGGGGATCCTGAAGATTCCGAACGAGGCACTGCGGTTCAATCCTGAAAAGGGTCAGGTGCGTGAGGCGGATCAGAAGTATCTGGAGCTGTTTACGACTCAGGAGGCTCGTGAGAATTCTGCCAGTTCTGCTCTGACGCCCCCTGTGGACGAGAACGTGGCAGCGGCGAAGGCGGCGACGAAGCGGATTGTGTGGCTGCGTGAGACGGTGGAGGAGGCAGCAGCGGCTGCCGGGACTCCGGCTGTCCCGGTAGCCGGTGACGCGTCAGCCGAGGCGATGTATTCGGGTCGGCTGAAGGCGGCGGAGATTCAGATTGGTGACAGTGACTATCGGTTTACTCATGTGCTGAGTGGATCATTGAAGGATGGCGATGAAGTAGTGACCGGCATTAAGCCTCCGGAGGCCCCATGAGCTTTCTGTTGACGGTGTATGTGGCGGTGCGGGCATTGCTGCGGAACAAGATGCGTGCGGCATTGACGGTGCTGGGGATAGTGATTGGGATTGCGGCGGTGACGACGATGGTGTCTGTGGGCAGCAGTGCGGGGCAGCTGCTGCAGAATCAGCTGCAGTCGATTGGTTCAAATTTCATAGTGGTGCAGCCGCGATTTGATCGGCGTCGCGGGGGTGTGCAGTCCGGCAACATGATTACTTTGACTGACGATGATGCGCGGGCGATTGGTCGCGAGTGTTCTTCGGTGCTGGCTTTTTCACCGCTCGTCTTTGGTGCTCGTCCTGTCGTTCGCGGCAATACGAACATGCAGCCGAAGGAGATGTGGGGAGTGGGTGTGGACTATCTGCGGGTGCGGAGCTGGGAGATTGAGGCGGGCGGTTTTTTTACGGAGCGTGACGAGCGAGCGGGCAACTGTGTGTGTGTGATTGGCTATACGGTGGTGCGTGAACTGTTTCCGTCGGATAATCCGGTGGGTCAGCAGATACGGATCGGCAATATACCGTTTACGATTGTGGGAGTTTTGGGTGCGAAGGGGGCATCCCTGACGGGCGATGATCAGGATAACGTGGTGCTGATGCCTTATACTACGGTGAAGCGGCGACTGCAGGGCAGCAGTTTCAACGATGTGGCGGCGATTCTGGTGGGTGCGCGCGGCCCCGAGCTGATCGAGACGGCTCGCGGAGAGATCACCGCGCTGCTGCGTGACCGTCACAGGATCGCCATGGGGCAGAAGGCGGATTTTGAGGTGGTGACCAGTGAGCAGCTGTCGCAGCTGTTCGGGACGATTACGGGAATGATGACCGCGCTGCTGGCTTCAATTGCGGGGATTTCGCTGCTGGTGGGTGGGGTGGGGATCATGAATATTATGCTGGTTTCTGTAACCGAGAGGACTCGGGAGATCGGCATTCGCATGGCCATGGGAGCTCGGGGTCGCGATATTCTGGTGCAGTTTTTGATTGAGTCGGTGGTGCTCAGTTGTTTTGGAGGAGTGATTGGACTGGCGATGGGCATCGGGGCTTCGGTGGGGATTACGAAGCTGATCAACACGATCAGTCCGGGAGCGGATTGGCCGGTGGTGGTATCGATTCCGGCTGGAATTGTGGCGATGGTATTTGCGGCCTGTGTGGGATTGGTGTTTGGGTTGTATCCGGCCTGGCGGGCCAGTTGTCTGGATCCGATCGATGCGCTGCGTTATGAGTAGTGGGTGCACTGCGTACTCGGCTGTTTCATCTCTGGAGCATGTCATGCGTGGACGAACTTCTCGTCTGAGTCTGTTGGTGCTGGTGTCGTTGCTGATGGTGCAGGCTGTATTTGCTCAGCAGCAGGATCAGTTTGCGCTGGGAGTGCGTGATACGGAGCCTGTGAGTGCAGAGGAGCAGCACCGCAGTTTCGAGTTGCCTGCGGGGTTTCGTGTGCATCTGGTGGCCAGTGAGCCGCAGGTGGCCAAGCCCATGAATCTTGCCGTGGATGCTCGCGGACGCCTCTGGGTCAGCAGTTCTGAGGAGTATCCGTTTGCGGCAGCGGCGGATGCGGTACCGCGTGACACGATTCGGATTTTGGAGGACACGGACGGGGATTTTCGGGCGGATCGTTCCACGGTGTTTGCGGATGGCCTGAATATTCCGATCGGGCTGATTCCGTGGCAGGATGGGGTGATCTGTTTCAGCATTCCGAACATCTGGCTGTTGCGGGACACGGATGGAGACGGCGTGTGTGACAGCCGCGAGGTGCTGTATGGCCCCTTTGACACATCACGGGACACGCATGGCATGTGCAATGCGTTTCGGCGTGGCGATGATGGCTGGATTTATGCGTGTCATGGATTCAATAATCGATCTGAGGTGGCAGGTCGTGACGGGCATCGGGTGGTGCTGACATCCGGCAACACGTTTCGGTTCCGTCCGGATGGATCGCGGATTGAGTTGTACACGCAGGGTCAGGTGAATCCGTTCGGGATGGCGATTGATCAACTGGGTGATATCTATACGGCGGACTGTCATACGAAGCCGGTGACGCTGTTGCTGCCGGGTGGCTGTTATGACAGTTTTGGTCGTCCGCATGACGGGCTGGGCTATGTGCCGAATGTGATGGATCATTTGCACGGGTCGACGGCGATAGCCGCACTGGCGCTGGGTGCCGAGACACTGTTTCCGGCGGAGTATGCTGATTCGACATTTGATGGCAACGTGATGACATCGCGGATCAATCGCAATCAGTTGCAGCGGCGTGGTTCGAGTGTGCGGGCGGTTGAGCAGCCGGATTTGGTCAGCAGTCGGGATCCGTGGTTTCGCCCGGTGGATTTGGTGGCGGGTCCGGATGGTGCGCTGTATGTGGCGGATTTTTACAACCGGATTATTGGTCATTACGAGGTGGATCTGAAGCATCCGGGTCGTGATCGGTATCGCGGTCGGATCTGGCGAGTCTCGTGGGAGGCTGCTGATGCCGGTCGTTCGTGGTCGACGGGTTATGGCCCGGATCTGACAGTGAAGACTGCTGAGCAGTTGATTGAGGTGCTGTCTGATGGCACTTTGCCGCAGCAGCGACTGGCTCGGGATCTGCTGCTGGATCGTGAAGGTGACCGGGCGATACCTTTGCTGCGTGCGGGTTTGCGTGCGGAATCACCGCAGTTGCGGCGAAACAGTCTGCGGTTGCTGGTGCAATTGGGGGCGGTGTCGGCTGCGGATCTGTCGGTGCTGCTGACGGATGTGGACGAGACGGTGCGGGTGCATGTGTTTCGAGCGTTGCGTGAGTCAGCTGCTGGCGGGGCATTGACGGCGGACAGCGGTGCGTTGCTGCTGCGTGGTTTTGGTGACTCGTCTGCGCTGGTGCGGCGTGCTGCGGTGGGGGCGGCAGCGGTGCATTGTTCTGAGTCACTGCAGGGGCCGTTGCTGCGGCTGCTGCTGACGACCGAGCTGGGTGATGTGCATCTGCGGCATTCGGTGCGGATGGCTTTGAGGAACCATCTGCTGCAGGAGGACTGGTTGCAGCGTTTCGCGGGTGGGCTGCGACTGCGTTCAGAGATTGCAGCGGTGGCCGATTTGTGTCTGGCAGTGAAATCGGCGGCGGGAGCTGCCTTCGTGGCTCGGAGCATGCCCGTGATTGCTGAGCTGCAGCCGGCGCGTCTGCCTGAATATCTGCAGTATGCGGCAGCGCAGGTCAGTCCGGAGGCTGCGGGGGCGGTGGTGGGGGCCATCAGGTCGCAGTTTGTCGAGCGGCCGGACGAGCAGGTGCGGTTGCTGTCCGCGATGGCTCGAGGGTTCACAGAGCGTCGCCAGCCGATTCCGGAGTCTGTTTTAACGTGGGCGGAATCGCTGGTACTGCAGCAGCTGGGCATGCGTGAGCTGGGTGATGTGCAGGCCCTGCAGCAGGAGCGAGCGTTGACGTGGAGTGCGGTGACGACATCCGGTGGTGTGTCGAAGGACAACTGCTGGGGTGTGACAACATCGCGACGCTGTGCGGATGGTGTCGAGGGGGCTGTGTTGTTCAGCAGTTTTGAGTCTGGTGAGCAGAAGACAGGTCGCTGGCAGTCTGAGTCTTTCAGGGCTCCGTCGGAGTTCAGTTTTTATGTGGCCGGACATGATGGTTTTCCGGACAGGCCTTTGAAGCAGGTGAATGTGGTGCGTCTGGTGGATGCGGGCACGGGTCAGGTTTTACGGCAGGTCTCACCGCCGCGGAACGACGTGGCGCAGCAGGTCAGCTGGTCATTGCAGGGGGAGGCTGGTCGGCCGGTGCGGCTGGAACTGGTGGATGGTGACAGTGCGACGGCGTATGCGTGGCTGGCGGCGGGTCGATTTTCGGTGGCGGGTTTGAATCCTTCGGATCAGTCGCGTCGTCGCGGGACAGCGATTGCTCTGATTGCGGAGTTTGGTCTGCAGCAGTTTGCTGGTGTGCTTGAGCATTTGACGGTTGTTGCGGATCTGAGTGGTCGGGAGTGTTCTGAGGCGGCTGGTGCGTTGGCGAAGTTGCGGGGCAGCTCTGTTTTGGCGGCCCTGGCTTTGGTGCCGCAGATGCCTGAGGCAGATCAGCAGCTCGTGTGGGCAGTGCGGGGGTCGTTTGGTGCGGGTGCGCAGGCGGATTCCATGTCGCTGCTGAAGGTGGCATTTCATGGTGCTACGGCGGTGGAACAGCAGCAGATGGCGGAGTTGCTGGCCGCGGACAGTGCCGGTGCGGCTGTGCTGGCGGGTCTGATTGAGGCTGGTCAGGCTTCAGCGCGGCTGCTGCAGCGCCCGGCGGTGCAGTTGAGGCTGCAGGCTGTTGCGTCCGAGGATGTCAGGCGGCGAATGGCTGAGATTGTGGCTCAGTTGCCGGAAGAGACCGCGGAAACTGACAGACTGATCAGTGAGCGGCGGCAGTTGTTGTCTGAGCGAGTTGGTGTGGTGGAATCTGGTCGGGAGTTGTTCCGGAAGAATTGCCAGATTTGTCATCAGGTGGCGGGTGAGGGGCGGCAGGTCGGTCCGAATCTGGATGGTGTTGCCAGTCGTGGAGTGCAGCGGATGCTGGAGGACATTCTGGCTCCGAGCCGTAATGTGGACGTGGCGTTTCGGACGACAACGATTGTGACGAAGGACGGGCAGGCGATCAGTGGACTGCTGAAGGAGCTGACGGACGAGCGTGTCAGCATGACGGACAGTCAGGGTCGGGAGACGATTTTGCCGGCAGCGGATCTGGATGAGCGTCGGATTTCTGCGTCTTCGCCGATGCCGGCGAACGTGGCTGAGATTCTGACGGCGGATCAGTTTGTGGATCTGGTGGCATATTTGCAGACGCTGAGTCGGCAGGTGGAATTGGCGCCCTGAACGGAAGTTGAAGGACAAGCGATGAAGAAGTCTCGCCACACGGATTCCCGGGGGGCTCGCGGATCACGGGGTGCCCAGGGTGCTCGGGGTGCCCAGGGTGCCCAGGGTGCTCGGGTGTCACGGCATTTATCGTCGGAGCCGGAGCATTCGGGCGAGGGTGCATGGGCGGATGTTGTGCGTACTGGCAGTGAGTCGGGCGGGCAGCTGGTGCGGCAGCGGGCCCGGCTGGGGCCTCGATCGTCGGATCCGATTCCTGTGGTGCGGATGAAAAGTCGGAGTCTGCATCCGCTGATGTATCGTCGTCGGCTGGAGGACAGTGGTGGTGCGAAGGCTGGAGATCTGGTGGCGGTGTATGCTGAGCAGGGGGCACAGCCGTTCGCTTATGGTCTGTACAATTCTCGGAGCGAGCTGTGTGTGCGTCTGCTGTGGCATGGTGCGCAGTTGCCGGGTGATGATGCGTGGAGGGGCAAGCTGGCAGGGGCTGTGTCGCTGCGGTCTGAGACACTGAAACTGCCTGCACAGGCTTCGGCGTGGCGAGTTGTGCATGCTGAGTCTGACGGTTTGTCGGGGCTGGTGGTGGACAATTTTGCGGGGGTGTTGTCGGCGGAGGCATTTTCCCTGGGGATGTATCAGCGTGGTTCTCTCTTGTTGCCGATGCTGGCGGAGATCATGGGTGCGCAGCACTGGCTGCTGCGAACGAGTCCGCAGTTTTTGTCTCAGGAGGGTTGTGATCCCCCGGAGCTGAAGTCTGAGGGTTGTCCGGGGAATGTGATCATACAGGAGTATGGGACGCGATTTCGCGTGCGGTTTGATGGTGGTCACAAGACGGGTTTTTTCTGCGATCAGCGTGAGAATCGGCGTCGACTGGCGGAGTTTTGTGCCGGGAAAACGGTGCTGGATCTGTGCTGTTACACGGGCGGTTTTTCGATTCAGGCGAAGGTACTGGGGCAGGCGTCGGAAGTGATCGGGGTGGATCTGGATGAGGAGCCGCTGGAGGTGGCCCGTGAGAATGCGAATTTGAATCAGGCTCGAGTGCGTTTTGTGCAGGCTGATATTTTCAGTTATATGCGGGAGATGCTGCGGAACGGGCGACAGTTTGATGTGGTGATTCTGGATCCGCCAAAGCTGATTCGCAGTCGGATGGAGATTGAAGACGGGACTCGCAGGCACTTTGCGATGAATCGTCTGGCGATGCGGCTGGTGAAGCCGGGCGGGCTGCTGCTGAGCTGTACGTGTGCGGGACTGCTGCCGGAGTCTGAGTTTCTGCAGTTGCTGTCAGCGGCGGCGAGGTCCCCGGGTGACGAGGGAGAGGCGGACGGTCACCCTGCGGCGCCGCGTTCGTTCCAGTTGATTGCCAGAACCGGCGCCGCTCCTGATCATCCGGTGCTGTCGACGTGTCCGGAGACGGAGTATCTGAAAGCGGCATGGATGATCATGCAGTGATTCAGGCTGGCGGTGATTCAGGCTGGTGGCTGTTCACCGGGGCGATAGGCCAGTTTCCCGAAGATCATGCGACCGGCGCTGTTTTGGAGGACGCTGGTGACAGTGACGGCGATGTCGCGGCCGGTGAGTGCGGAGGCATTTTCGCAGACGACCATAGTGCCGTCATCGAGGTATCCGACACCCTGGCCGGGTCCATCACCATCCCTGATGACGCGAATATTGAGGCGTTCGCCGGGGATATAGCGTGGCTTCAGGGCGTTTGCGACGTCATTAAGATTGATGACCGGAATGCCCTGCACGCTGGCAACTTTGTTCAGGTTGAAATCATTGGTGATGACACCGCCGCGCATCTGTTTGGCGAGCGCAACAACTTTTTGATCGACGGTCATCATGCGAAATTCGTTGCGTGATGTTTCCACGACCTTGACGTCGACGTGGGTGCTTTGCTGGATTTTTGCCAGTACTTCCAATCCGCGACGTCCGCGGACGCGACGATTTTTGTCTGACGAGTCAGCGATTTCCTGGACTTCAGCGAGGACAAAATCGGGGACGATCAACTGTGATTCGATGATCTGCGTTTCGACGACATCAGCGATGCGTCCGTCGATCAGTGAGCTGCTGTCAACAACGAGCGGGCGCCCGCTTTTCAGGTCACGCTGAAATTCCACGTAGGGGATAACGAAGCGGAAGTCGTCCTTGGTTTGCAGCAGCAGCGAGACGCAGAGGTACGGCAGGATCAGCAGTGTCAGCAGCACAACCAGTGTGTGGTAGCCACTGTCCGGAGGAACCACGGGTGTCAGTGCCTGGATCATGAGGTAGGCGAGCAGGACGCCGATCAGGATTCCGAAGTACACGCTGGAAATGACTTCGATGCGTTTGCGTCTGATCAGCAGGTCGCCGATGGTGACGAACTGGGAGATAAACAGCAGGACGAAGAAGGCCAGAGCCTTATTGTTTTCGATGACGGGCGGCATCAGTGCCGTTTTTCCGGCGACTGTTTCCGTGGAGATGTACGCAAGGATAGCGCCGGCACAGATCAGCAGGTAGGCTACTCGCAGAAAAATCAGCAGCATGGGTCAGCTTCAAAAAATGGGACGGCCAGCGGGGTGTAGTGCCCCTGGGGCGGAAGTCTGCCACCCTGCATCATGCCAGAAAAAGCAATGACGGCAAACGGAATCGCGGGCGGATTCGTGCGATTCGGGCAGTTTCCGGTGAGCTTGCGTGCAACGTGGGGCGATTGTGTGAAATTGCGGGATTGAAAACGACTTTTCCGGTGCGAGAATTCCTGAGTGGCGGTCCGAATCTGACGATCGCTCGGTTTCTGTCATTTATTTCGACCTCGGAGTGGCATGCGCACAATTGCGATGTTCTAGTAGTGATGGGGCGATCTCTGCAGGTTTCCGAGCCGGCAGACTTCGAATTTGGGGGGGGGCGTGATGACTGTTCCTGCGGACAGTTGTTGCAGCTCTTGACAGCATGACGTTGTTGAGTGACGGAGTGACGGGCATGGCGGGTTTAAGTGGTGGGTGGTCGGCAGGGCGTTCGCCTGGCCGGGCTGTCGTAGTCAGGGCGGTGGCGGCGGTTGGTGTGCTGGCCTTGCTGGTGGTATTGGCTGCAGACGCGGGTGCTGCGAAGAAGAAGGAGCGTCCGGATGCCATTACGGAGGCCGTTGGTATTTTGCAGTCGGCAAAGACGGCTGGTCAGGGCAGTCGAGAGAACCAGCGTGCGCTGGTGGCGCTGACGGGTTCCGGTGAACGGGCGATGCTGCCGATTTTGACGGGCTTTCAGAAAGCGACTCCTGAGGGTCTGAACTGGCTGCGGAATGCCTTTGAGCAGATTGCTGAGTCTCTGCGGGCTGCTCGCAAGCCGCTGCCTGCTGATGCTCTGCGTGCCTTTGTGATGGAGACCGGCAATTCCGCGGATGCTCGTCGCCTCGCCTGGGATACTCTGGTGTCCGAGGATGCACGTTTGGCGGAGCAGGTGATTCCTGGGATGCTGAATGATCCCAGTCCCGAGTTTCGTCGTGATGCGGTGGAGTTGTTGCTGAAGCAGGCGGCTCAGGCCGAGGGTGCTGCGGCAACCGACCTGTATCGGCGGGCAATGGGGGGGGCTGTGCATGAGGATCAGGTGAAGACGATTGCTGAGGCTTTACGGAAGGCGGGTGAGACCGTCGACATCAGCCGCCATTTTGGCTTTGTGACCTCCTGGAAGATCGTGGGGCCTTTTGACAACCGTGAGGAGAAGGGTTTTGCGGTGGCTTATGCACCTGAGACTGAGATCGTGCAGGAGCGTCCGAATGTGGAAGCGGAATACGACGGGATGAACGGCAAGGTGCGCTGGCAGACGGTCGAGACGACGGATGATTTTGGTGTGGTGGACATTGCGAAGCAGATCGAGAACTTCAAGGGTTCGGTGATGTATGCCGTGGCAGAGTGGAGCAGTCCTGCTCAGCAGACCCTGCAGGTTCGCCTCGGGACTCCGAATGCCTGGAAGCTGTGGGTGAATGGTGCTTTGGTGTTTGAGCGTGAGGAGTATCACCGCAGTACTCAGTTGGATCAGTATTCAGTACCGGTGCAGTTGAAGCCTGGCGTGAATGTGCTGGCATTCAAGATTTGTCAGAACGAGCAGACTCAGGACTGGGCACAAAAGTATCAGTTTCAGCTGCGGGTTTGTGACAGCACGGGTGTGGGCGTGCTTCCGGGGCCTGTGGTGGTTCGGAATGGTGTATCGCGGAAGACGGCACTGAACAAAGGGGGTGCCGAATGATTCGGCCTGTAGCGAAGTTTGTGATTTTGGCTGTGGTATGCGGTGTGTTGTCTTCGGTTTCGTTGCGGGCTGGAGACTGGAAGCAGTTTCGGGGCAACGAGGCGAATTCGGTGGCGTCGGGTGAGTCACTGCCGACAGAGCTGAGTGGTTCGACGATTGCGTGGAAGGCTGCTTTGCCTGGTCGGGGCGTGTCGGGGCCGGTGATTGTGGATGGTCGTGTGTTCGTGTCGGCCAGTTCCGGGTACACGCAGAATCGGCTGCATGTGGTCAGCATTGATGCGGAAAATGGCATGCAGCTCTGGCAGCGGCAGTTTTACGCAGCCGGGAGGACTCAGACGCATGAAAAGATGGCCAATGCGACTCCGACGATGGCCAGTGACGGACAGCGAGTGTTCGCGTTTTTCTCGAGCAATGATTTGTTCTGTCTGGATCTGAAGGGGCGTTTGTTGTGGTATCGGGGTTTGGGGCGTGAGTTTCCGAACGCCAGCAACAGTCTGGGGATGTCATCATCTCCGATCGTGGTGGGTGGAATTCTGGTAGTGCAGGTGGAGAGTGATGCGGAGGCGTTTGCCTGCGGTGTGGATGTGATCACCGGGGAGACTCGCTGGCAGATTCAGCGTCCGCGGGCGGCCAACTGGACGTCTCCGGCGCTGATTCCGGGGCGTGCCGGGCGGGCGGCTCAGGTGCTGTTGCAGTCATCAAAGGGATTGACGGCGGTGGATCCGGAGTCGGGTAAGATTCTGTGGGATTTCGACAAGGGTGCTTCCACGATTCCTTCGGCGACGGTTGCTGCGGGTACGGTGTATGTGCCGTCGAATGGCCTGACGGCATTGAAGCCGGGTGTTGATGCTGTTGAGCAGTTGTGGAATTCGGGCAGTATCAGTCCGGCGACATCCAGTCCCGTTGTGGCTGGAAATCTGGCGCTGGTTTTGAACAGTTCGGGGGTTCTGAATGCGGCGTCTCTGGAGACAGGCGAGCGTGTGTGGCAGCTGCGATTGCGGGGGCCCTTCAGCGGGACTCCGGTGTTTGCCGGTGGCCATCTGTATCTGGTGAATGAAGCGGGCGTCGCTTTTGTGGTGAAGCCGGAAGCTGACCAGGGTACGATTGTGTCCGAGCTGGATCTGGGCGAGACAATTCTCTGCAGTCCGGGCGTATCGGGTGGCGGCCTGTTTGTTCGCAGTGACGGTCATTTGATCAAACTTGCGACTCCGAAGTGATCTGTCTGCTGCAGAATCTCGGGTTTTCAGAGAGCGGGGCATGGCTGGAGCCGGCGTGTCGGGCAGTTGGGTTGTGGTGCAGCGCAATCCGCTGTCCGGCAGTGGTCGCGGGGTTCGCGAGCTGTTTCGGCTGGTGTGGGCGTTGCGGCGTCGTGGGTTTCGGGTTCGTCTGTTTTCGGATCGAGTCCGGCTGGATGCGTGGATGCGGGCCGCGTCGGGTATCCGAGACGTTCGGTGTATCGTGGCGGCTGGTGGCGACGGGACGGTGGCGGATCTGGTGAATCGTCATCCGGGCATTGCGCTGGCGGTGCTGCCGCTGGGAACAGAGAATCTGCTGGCCAAATTTGTGGGATTCCGGCGCAGCGGAGAGGACCTTGCGGAGGTGATTTCCGGTGGGCGAGTGTGTCGGCTGGATTCGGCCGTGTGCAACGGACGCCGGGTGCTGCTGATGGTCAGTTGCGGGCCTGATGCGGACGTGGTTGCGGAGGTTCATCGGCGGCGGAGCGGTCACATTTCGCGACTGAGCTATGTTGTTCCGGTGCTGCGAGCATTGTTGTGGGGTCGGCTGCGGTTATTTGAGGTGACGGCAGCTGAGCAGCCGACGTTGCGAAGTGGTTCGCATGTGATCATTTCGAATGTGCCGCGATATGGTTTTGATCTTCCATTTTGTCCGGGTGCTGAACCGGACGACGGTTTGCTGGATGTGCGGATTTATCACGGCATTGGTCGGCTGGGAATGTTGTGGCATGTGCTGCGACTGAAGCTGGGCCTGCCCATTGGTGTTGCCGAGGTCACTGTCTTTCGGACGAGTGCGGTGTCAGTGCGGGTTGTGGACGGCGGCTTTCCGGCGGAATTTCAGTATGACGGCGATCCGGGTGGTCCGCTGCCGTTGCGGGTGCAGGTGGAGCGGGGTTCGTTGTGTCTGCTGACCAGGGCCTGATGTCCGGCGCGTTTCGACGGCACTTTTGACTGCTGTGGTGTATTCCCTGCTGCGGGTTGGTTACACTGGCGGGTCGATTGCGGATCGCAGATGTGGAATTATCCAGGGAATCCAGCGGAGGCGTCAGCGGTGCTTCTGAATCAGTCCATGCTCCTGCAGCGCTCATTGTTGTTGGTGTGTTTGTCTGCAGTGATGTTCCTGGCGCGGATATCGCGGGCTGATGAACCGGTGACGGGTACAGAGCAGCCGCTGTCGGCGGAGGTGCTGGCTGAGCGGGCTCGTCAGTCTCTGGTGGTGGTGCGGGCTACTGATCGTACTGGCAGTGACTCGGGGCTGGGAACGGGATTTGTGATTGAGGGTGGTTTGATTGCCACTGCGCATCATGTGATTGGTGATGGTCGAGAGATTCGGGTGGAGTTACCGGGTGGCAGGCTGGTTCCGGTTGTGGAAGTTTATGCGTCTTCCAGCCAGCAGGACCTGGCAATTCTGAAGGTGGCTGATTTGCAGTTGCCGGCACTGCCACTGGCGGCAGACGACAAAACACCTCAGGGGCGTGAGGTTGTTGCGCTGGGGCATCCGGAAGGCTTTCGGAATTCGATTGTTTCGGGAGTCATCTCTGGTCATCAGGACATTGAGGGCGTGGAGATGCTGCAGTTGGCGATGTCGATCGAGCGGGGCAACAGTGGAGGCCCGGTGCTTGATCGGCAGGGTGCAGTTGTGGGCATAGTGACTCGCAAGTCGGCCCTGCAGGACAAGCTGGGTTTTGCGGTTCCGGTGCGTCTGCTGCGGGAGCTGAAGGCCGATCCGAATCCGGTGCTGATGTCGCGATGGAGTACGATTGGTGCTTTGGATCCGTCACAATGGGCGGTGTTGTCTGGTGGCAACTGGCGTCAGCGAGCGGGTCGGATGCAGGTCAGTGGCGAGGGTTCGGGTTTTGGGGGGCGTTCGTTGTGTATCAGTCGCGGTGAACTGCCGGCGGTTCCGTATGACATTCGGGTACTGGTTCGTCTGGAGGACGAGAGTGGTGCAGCGGGTTTGGTGTTTCATTCTGACGAGGGTGATCGGCACTATGGTTTTTATCCCAGTGCGGGTAACCTGCGGCTGACTCGATTTGATGGTCCGGATGTGAACTCGTGGACGATCCTGCACAATCAGCCACATGATGCGTGGCGTCCTGAGCAGTGGAATACGTTAACGGTGCGTATTCAGGCAGATGGGATGCAGTGTTTTGTGAACGAGGCGCTGGTTGTGGAATCACGGGATGCGGTTTTGCCGCGTGGCCGTGCGGGGCTGGCGACATTTCGCGGGACGACGGCTGAGTTTCGGCGATTTGAGGTGGGGCGTGATCTGCTGCCGGCGCGACCTGATTCACAGAATGCTGCACGTCTGAGGGAGTTTGCGGATGGCGTGCGAGCGGATCTGCCGGTGCAGCAGGAGGGCATGGATTTGCTGCTGCCGCTGGGTGAGCCGGCGATTGAGTTTATGGCGGCGGAGGCCGAGCGGCTGCAGCAGAAGTCACGACGGCTGAAATTGCTGTCTGAAGATCTGCATCGGGCTGCGGTGCGTCGTGAGCTGGTGTCAGCATTGCGGCCCGCTGATGTCGGACAGCAGCCTGACCTGCTGCGCTGTGCCCTGCTGGTTGCCCGGATTGATAACTCGGATGTGGATCCGGCGGGTTATGTGCAGCGAGTGGAGCGAATGGCGGGAGAGATTCGGGGGCGACTGCCGGCCGATGCATCTGAAAATGTACGACTGGCCGCACTGGACCGCTGGCTGTTTGAGGAACTGGGTTTTCGCGGCAGCCGATTTGAGTACGACACGGCATCCAACAGTTATCTGAATGAGGTGATTGATGATCGGGAAGGGATCCCGATTTCACTTTCGGTGCTTTATATGGAGCTGGCGAAGCGGCTGGATCTGAAGGTGGTGGGTGTGGGGCTGCCGGGGCATTTTGTTGTGCGTTTTGAACCGCAGTCGGGTGGTGAATCGCAGATGATTGATGTGTTTGAGCGCGGCAGGCGTTTGTCTGAGGATGATGTGCGGCGGATTATCGCGGCAGCCGGTTTTCCGGATCAGCCGCGATTTCGGGAGGCGCGAACGCCCGCCGAGATCATTGAGCGGATGGTGAATAATCTGCTCAGCCTTGCCGAGGCTCGGCGGGCGGATGAGACGGTGCTTTCGTGTCTGGAAACGCTGGCGGAGATTGTGCCGGACAACGTTGAGTACAGGGCGAAGCGACTGGAGATGCGGGCGCGGACTGGTCGTTTGGCGATGGCTGTCTCTGACGCGGACTGGTTCACAGCAAAGCAGCCTGAGGGTGTGGATGTTGAGCGGGTGCGGCAGCTGAGGCAGACTCTGCAGGATCAACTGGAGCGGCAGCAGAAGGCTCAGTGAAGTCCGTGTTCAGCGGACGGCAGTTTGCTGAGCCAGTCGACGGAACAGCAGTGCGTAGAGCAGGCTGGTGAGTGCCAGCACCAGACCCGCGCAGGGCCACAGCACGGTGGCTCCGAAATGTGACAGAACATAGCCCCCGATCGGAGCACCGAGTGCAATTGAGAGGGCGTGTGTGATGCTGAACAGCCCCATGTAACGGGCTCGCAGGTCCAGCGGAGCCATTTCTGACACCAGAGTGGGTTTCCATGGTGCCTGCAGGATTTCCCCGAGAGTCCAGAGTGTGATGGTGAGCAGGATGGCTGGTGCTGTAGTGGCGAATGCGGTGAGTGAGAAGCCTGCGGCCATGAGCAGTTCACCGCAGATGAGGACCTTTCCGCGAGGGAAACGGCTGAGCAGGTGGGTGGCCGGCAGTTGCAGCAGCACAATCAGGGCGCCATTCAGGCAGATCATCCGTCCGAATTCCAGTTCATTAAAGCCCAGTCGATAGAGGTAAAGTGGCAATGTGACAAACGACTGCATGAAGACGATGTTGGTGAGCAGGCTGCAGGTCATGAACAGCAGGAAGTTATGGTCGTGCAGCAGGTGCTGAAGTGCAGCGATTGCAGATCTTGGTTTTGCAGGAATCAGCGGGGTGACTTCCGATGTGGTGATTGTGGCACTGGCGGCTGCGTCGGCTGCAGAGACGGGTGTTTCTCCGGCCAGGGCGGCCTGCCGGGAATCGGTGGCGTGTGCCGGGAAGCTGCGAATTTCGCGAATCGTCAGCAGGACCACAACACCGTACATGGCGGTTGTGGCGGCATCCGCCCAGAACAGGTATTGGAAGGACTTGCCGGCGAGGTAACCGCCGAGCGGAGGTGCAACGGCGAATCCAAGGTTGAAAGACAGGTAGAGCAGGCCGAAGGCGTGGGGCCTTTGAGCATCGGACACAGCATCCCCGATAAGTGCTGTGGATGCCGGGCGATACATATCCACGATCATGGCGAACAGGAACAGTACGAGCATAAACAGCCAGCCGGTGCGAACCTGACTGAGTACCAGCAGCGTTGCGGCACCGCCGAACAGGGCCAGCAGCATGGTACGTCGTCTGCCGAACTGGTCAGCCAACTGACCGCCGATCAGTGCGGAGATCACAGATCCGCAGCCGAATGCGCCGATGCAGTAGCTGGCGAAGTCGGCACCGAGCTGCAGTTCTTCACTGATGTAAATGGACAGGAAGAGCATGACAAATGACCCGACTCGATTTATGAACGAGCCGACGCAGAGCAGGTGCACGGTGGCGGGCAACTGTCGGTACTGCTGGAGCAGGCTGATTTCAGGAGTCGGGTCAGAGGTCATGTGTTGTGCGGCAAACAAAAAACCGCCAGCCCTGTGAGGGGCGGCGGCTGGATTTCGTGCCCCTGTCTGCGACCACCTCAGGGTGGCTCAGGTGCAGGGATTGAGTTGAAGGGCTGTGTTCAGCCGTTGGCGTCGCTGACCTGTACTTCCCACGGCTTGGCGTTGCGTTCACGCAGGCGTGTGGCCTTGCCGGCACGTTCACGCAGGAAGAACAGTTTCGCGCGGCGGACGCGGGCGTGACGCTTCACTTCCACTGCGGCCACCTTGGGGGAATTGACCGGAAACGTTCGCTCGACGCCTTCACCCTGTACGATGCGGCGCACAGTGAACATCTCACGGGTGCCTGAGCCGCGGCGAGCGATAACGACGCCGTTGAACTTCTGGATTCGCTCTTTGTTGCCTTCCAGAATCCGGGTGTGGACATCCACTGTGTCTCCGATTGCGAACTGCAGAGGCTGCTCGCGAAGACTGGACTTTTCGGCTTTTTCAACGAGGGCGTTACGCATGATGACTGATCCTTCCTGCCTGAGCCGCCAGTTGCG
>SXGQ01422439.1_pt1 | contig 26927 bp, 23 predicted proteins | sample 3178371 | NCBI WGS metagenome assembly SXGQ01 (sample SAMN11356859, study PRJNA531348) | freshwater metagenome | isolation source: freshwater sample F1-20 | place: China: Fuxian Lake, Yuxi | collected 2017-12-25 | reverse complement strand
CGAATATTTCGTCAGCTACTCTGATTACTACCAGCCCGCGGCCTACGTGCCGTCGAGCGATACCTACATCGAGAAAGATTCCTCGATCAACCAGGAGATCGAGCGACTGCGGATCGCGACGACGAGCTCGCTCGTTTCACGCAAAGACGTGATCGTGATCGCCAGCGTTTCCTGCATCTACGGCTTGGGATCGCCCGAGACCTTTTCCGAAATGCGGATCGCTATCCGGATGCACGATGAATTGGGGCGAAACGTTTTTCTGGAGCGGCTCGTGGAGAATCGTTACGAGCGCAACGACTATGATTTGAAGCGCGGTTGCTTTCGGGTGCGGGGCGATGTCGTCGATGTGATGCCGGCCTACCTCGAACACGGTTTGCGGGTGGAGTTCTTCGGCGACGCGGTGGATGCAATTACCGAGTTTGAGCCGGTGAGCGGTGACGTGATCCGGACGCTCGACCAATTTGATCTTTACCCCGCGAACCAATACGTGACCACCCGCGGCCGGCTCGAGCCGGCGATCGCGGCGATCAAGGCGGAGCTGGAAGAGCGCGTCGCGTTTTTTGAGGGGAAGGGGCAGTATCTGGAGGCGCAAAGGATCAAGATGCGCGTGAGCTACGATCTCGAGATGCTCCAAGAAATGGGCTTCTGTAACGGGATCGAAAACTACTCCCGCCAACTCACGGGCCGGACGGCGGGTTCGCGGCCGTTTTGTCTGATCGATTTCTTTCCGAAGGATTTTCTGCTGATGATCGACGAGAGCCACGCGACGGTCTCCCAGATTGGCGCGATGTATAACGGCGACCTTTCGAGAAAAAGCACGTTGGTGAACTTCGGCTTCAGGTTGCCCTCGGCGCTCGATAACCGGCCGCAGAATTTCGCGGAGTTTCAGCAGATCACCGGGCAATCGCTCTACGTGTCGGCGACGCCGGCGAAGTTCGAACTGGAGTGCTCGAGCGTGGTGGCGGAGCAACTGATCCGGCCGACGGGTTTGCTCGATCCGATCATAACGATTCGGCCGACGAAGGGCCAGGTGGAGAATCTGAAGAGCGAGATCAACCTGGCCGTGGCGGCCGGCGAGCGGGTGTTGGTAACGACCCTGACGAAGCGGCTGTCAGAAGACCTGACGAGTTATCTGCGGGAATCGAAGATTCGCGTGGAGTATTTGCACTCGGATATCGACGCGATCGAGCGCGTGGAGATTTTGCGGAATCTGCGTCTCGGAAATTTCGACGTGCTGGTCGGCATCAATTTGCTGCGTGAAGGTCTGGATCTGCCCGAGGTCGCCTTGGTGGCGATCCTCGACGCGGATAAAGAGGGGTTCTTGCGCAGCGAGACGAGCTTGGTGCAAACCTCGGGGCGTGCGGCGCGGCACGAGAAAGGGCGTGTGATCTTCTACGCGGACAAAGAGACGGACTCGATAAAGCGGACCATCGCGATCACGACCTATCGGCGGGAAAAACAGATCGCCTACAACTTGGAGCACGGAATCACGCCGCGGGGCGTGAAGCGGGCGGCGCAATCGAGTCTGCACCTATACGATGGCTCCGGGCGCAAGGACGATGAGCCGGTGTTGGCGGAGAGCGCGGACGACGTGGCGGCGGTGATAGCCGAGCTGGAAGAAGACATGCAGTCGGCGTCGGATCGTCTGGAGTTCGAGCGGGCGGCCTTACTCCGGGACCAGATCACCGCGTTGCGCACGGGTGATTTTCGAAAAATGGCCAAGATAGAGGCGAAGGACTACTCGACCCGGGGGCGCTCCGCGGGGAAGAAGACGGCGCGGAAGAGGTGACGCGCCGAAGAAGCGGACGACTTCGACGAACAACGCCGTTACGCCGGCGATTTGATGCGGGCCGGATCAAGCACGCCGACACAAGGGAGGTTGCGGTAGCGTTCGGCGAAATCGAGGCCGTAGCCGATGACGAATTTATCGGGAATCTTGAAGCCGACGAAATCGGCTTCGAACTCGACCTCGCGGCGTCCGATTTTATCGAGCAGGACGCAGGTGCGCAGGCTCGCAGGATGCAGTTTTTGCACAAGGCCGGCCACGAGCTTCATGGTTTTTCCGGTGTCGAGAATGTCGTCGATGATGAGCACGTGACGGTTGCGAATATCGAGGGTGAGGCTGGCCACGACCTGCGGCGTGCCGACGGATTTGGTCTTCTCTCCGTAGCTTGAAATGCGGATGCAATCCAAGCGCACGGGATTGTCGATTTCCCGCATAAGATCGGCGGTGAACATGATCGCACCGTTGATCAGCGAAACGATGGTGAACTCGCCGTCGCCGTAAGTTGACTTGAGTTCCTGGGCGATGGAGCGAACGCGGCTTTTGATTTGAGCTTCGGTGAAGAGGACGCTCTCCAAGTGGGGGTGAATGGCGGCGGGTTTCGGCTTCGGACGGGTGGGCATAGTCGTAGGCGGAGGGAGACAAGAGGAGTCCCCGGAAGCAATCCGTTCCCCGCCGGGAAAAGAGGTTAATTCCTTTGACTTGGCTGGAGGCCAAATCTTGCCTCCGCGACGATCCACGCCGGCATGATTTCCATCAAAATCCAGCAACTGACGAAGCGATTTGGAGCCGTCACGGCGCTGCATAAACTGGACCTGACGATCGAGCCGGGTGAGTTGTTTTTCCTGCTTGGACCCAGTGGCTGCGGCAAAACGACGCTGCTGCGCAGCATGGCCGGATTCTACATTCCAGAAGAAGGGAAGATCCTCTTTGGCTACGAGGACGTGACGCGGCTGGCGCCGCACAAGCGAAACACCGGGATGATGTTTCAGAGCTACGCGCTGTGGCCACATATGACGGTGGCCGGCAATGTGGCTTTTGGGTTGGAGGAGCGGCGGGTGCCCAAGGACGAAATCAAGCGGCGGGTGGGCGAGGCGTTGGAGTCGGTGCGGATGAACCAGTATGCCGACCGGAAACCAAACCAACTGTCCGGCGGGCAACAGCAACGGGTCGCACTGGCCCGGGCGCTGGTGATCCGTCCGCGTTGTCTGCTGCTGGACGAGCCGCTCTCGAATCTCGATGCCAAACTGCGGCTGGAAATGCGCACGGAGATTCGGCGCGTCTGCAAGGAGTTTAAATTGACGACGGTTTACGTGACTCACGACCAAAAGGAGGCACTGTCCGTGTCGGACCGCATGGCGATCCTGGAGCACGGGCACATTCTTCAAGTGGGCACGCCGCGGGAAGTCTATCGGCGACCGACGCGGAAGACGGTGGCGAATTTTATCGGCGAAACGGACTTCATCACCGGCAAGGTGGCCGGGATGCACGGTGATTCCGTGACGGTTGAGACCGCCATCGGCCGCTTCGACGGGGTGCTTGGCGATCCGGGGCAGCGGCCAAAAGTCGGCGACGACGTCACGCTCTCGGTCCGCCCGGAGTGTTGGGAGCTCAGCCGGGAACGGCTTTCAGAACGCAACTCGGTGCAGGGTACGATCGGAGGTTTTGTCTATCTCGGAGAAGTCGCACAGTATGACTTTGTGGTGCGCGACCGGACGCTCAAAGTGTTTGAACGCAATCCGCGGTTTGTGGACGGCGCGTCGCGGGGCGAACTGTTCGCGACCGCAGCGCCCGAGGACGTGGTCGTGCTGGTGAGTTGATGGGCATATGTTGCGGCAGACGCTGATAATCCTGACGTTGGTGGCGACGTTGGTACTGCCGTTTGCGCTGCGGCCGGCGAAAGAGTCGGCGGCGAAGGCCGACGAGACGTTGGTGCTCGTGACCCCGCACAATGAAGCCATCCGACATGAATACACGCGTGGCTTCTCGGAGTGGTATCGTGCGCGCACCGGGCGAACAGTAGCGATGGACTGGCGAGTGTTGGGCGGGACCAGTGAGATTGCGCGGTTTTTGGAAGGCGAATATGTCGCTTCGTTTAAGAACATCTGGACCAAGAAACTGGGCCGGGAGTGGAGCGGTGAATTGCAGGCGGGGTTTCAGAATCCACGGCTTACGGCGGATGCGCCGGCCATCGTGAAGGAAGCGCGGGCCGCGTTTCTGACGTCGGAGGCGTCGTGCGGGATCGATCTTTTTTTCGGCGGGGGCACGTTTGATTTTGAAAAGCAGGCGCGGGCAGGTCGGCTGGTGGACAGCGGAATTTTGAAGAAACACCCGGAATGGTTCACGGATGCGGTAATCCCAAGGTCTTATGCGGGTGAAGAGTATTGGGACAAAGAAGGTCGCTGGATCGGATCCGTGCTGAGTTCCTACGGTATCATTTTTAACCGGGATTCGCTGAAGCGGCTGGGTATCACGAACGAGCCAAGCCAATGGACCGACCTGAAGGACCCGCGCCTCATGGGAGAAGTGGCGCTATGTGATCCGACCAAGAGCGGTTCGATCGCCAAGGCGTTTGAGAACATCATTCAGCAGCAGATGCAGCGACGCTTGGTGGCTTTGACCAAGGAGAATCCGTCAGAGGAGCCGAAAGCGCGCGAGGCGAGGGCAGTGCGCGAAGGATGGATGGCCGGCCTGCAATTGCTGCAGATCGTGGGGGCAAACGCGCGCTACTTCACCGACACGTCGCAAAAGCCGCCGATTGATGTGGCGGCGGGGAACTGCGCCGTGGGGCTTTGCATCGATTTCTACGGCCGGCAGCAGGAGGAGGCGGTGCGTCGTCGCGGGATATCGGACCGGATCGGCTACGCTTCACCGGCGGGCGGATCGGTGAGTTCGGTAGATCCCGTCGCACTGTTGCGCGGAGCGAGAAACCCGGAAGTGGCCAAATTGTTCATCGAATATCTGCTCTCAATGGAAGGGCAGAAGCTTTGGAACTTTAAGCCCGGAACCGAGGCGGGGCCGGAGCGGTTCGCGTTGCGCCGTTTGCCGGTGCGGCGGGATTTCTACGCGAACGCCGAGTTTACGGCGCTCCGAAGCGATCCGGAGGCGCAGCCTTTTGTGCAACAGGACCAGTTGATCTATCGCAGCGAGTGGACAGGCGGAATTTTTCGTGAGATGGCGTTTATCATCCGGGTGGTCTGCCTCGATACCCACGCCGAATTGAAGGATGCTTGGCGGGCGATCAACGCGGCACCGCCCGAAGCGCGAGCGCAGGCGCTGGCGGTGTTGAGCGATCTTTCGGTGGTGGATTATGATCGGGCGAACAAAGAGGTGAAGCAGGCGTTGGGTTCGAAGAACAAGGTCGACGAGATCAAACTGGCCAATCAGCTCGGCGCGATGTTTCGCCAGAACTACCTTAGGGCGGAGCAAATCGCCAAAGACGGCACGAAATAAAGTGTGCGGACGGGGATTTCGTTGCGGATGCGGCCCGGGCGTTGGCTGGAACTTCTAGAGCTGGGCGAATTCGGCGGCGAAGGCCGGCTTGTCTGTGGCCTTAAAAAAGGACGTTCCGGCGACGAAGGTATCGGCGCCGGCGGCGCGGCATTCGCGAGCAGTTGAAAGATCCACCCCGCCATCCACCTCGAGACGGAAGCTAAGGTTCCTCTCCTTTCTCCAAGCGGCGAGTTGGGCGAGCTTGGGCAACATGTCCGAGCGGAACGGCTGGCCTCCGAAACCGGGTTGCACCGTCATGACGAGCACGAGGTCGACCGACGCCAGCAGAGATTCGACGGCGCTCGCCGGCGTATCGGGGTTGAGAACGATCCCGGCTTGTGAGCCCAGCGAGCGAATCCGGGCAAGCGTGCCGACATGGTCGTAAGTGGGTTCAATATGGACGCTGATGAGATCCGCACCGGCGCGGGCGAAGGCTTCGACATAACGATGAGGCTCGGAAAGCATCAGGTGGGTGTCGAAAAAGAGCTTGGATCCGCGGCGGCGCAGGGCTGTGAGAGTTTCGGGGCCGAAGGTCAGGTTGGGGACGAAGTGCCCGTCCATGATGTCGATGTGGAGCCAGTTGAGTCCAAGCTCGGCAACGGTCGCTACGCTGGAGGACAGGTTGGCGTGGTCACCGGCCAGCAACGATGGAGCGAGGATAGGAGCGTGGGTCACGGTCCGAATAGAAAACGGAGACAGGTCAAAGGCGCAAGGCGGCAGCACTGTTGGTGTCCGCCGCGGCCAGCTTACCAAACGTCGAGCACGGCGTGCGTGACCTTTTCGGCCAAGGCATCGGCGAGCAGGGGGAAGGTTTGAAACTCCGCCTGCAGTTGGCCGCTGACTTCGGTACCGGAGGGAAGACTGAGTTGACTGTCGGTGTAGGCATCGCGCCGCACCGAGATCTCGCGATGGGTGAAATAGGTTTTGCCGGAGCGGTTATCCTTGAGGGTGCAACGCGTGATCAGATTCAGGGTAAACTTTCGAGCCAAGCCAGTGTCGTCGCGCCGTTGGGTGGCCACATCCCGCCGATAGTCGCTGATCTCAACTTCGAGAATGGCGTCGGCTGTTCCCGGCGAATTGACGAGCGTGACCCGTGAATCGCGAAGGAACGCGGCGCGGATCTGGGCCGTGGTGATCGCCTGCGCCTGTGGCAGCAAAATCTTCAGGGTTGTCGGCGCGACGTAAAGCGTTGCGAAGGGGAGGGGAGTGCTGGTGCCCAATCGGTAATGAGAACACCCCGACCCTAGGCCGAGCAGCACGACGCAGGCAACGATAGCGGGAAACAAACGCGACATGAAGCCAGCCCCGCGAGATCGCTCGTTTAGAAGAGCCAAAACCGTTTCTTCTTCCCGCCCTCGGGCCCCACGGGGTTCCCGGCAAGGCCAGCTTCGACGTCGACCAAGCGGAGCTTGGCGCGCTTGGCCACTTCGGAGTCAGGATACGCGGTAATCGCTTCGTTGTAGAATACTTTGGCCGCTTTAAAATTACTGCGCTTGTAGAGGTAGAAGTCGCCGATCTTCATTTTGCTCTCGGCGAGCATTACCTTCATGCTGTCCAACCCCTTGGCCGCAGCGGCAATGTTTGGATCGCTGGGAAAGAGAATCATGAAGTCTTCGAAGTAGGTAACCGCTTCCTTGGTGGAGGCTTGGTCGTAGAACGGCCCTTCGACGAGGCTGGAGTGAGACTGGGCCAGCTTTAGGTAAGCATCGGGTGCGAGCAGGCTCTGTGGATAGCTGTTGATCATGCGATCCAAGGCATCGATTGCCTCTTCGGGCTGACGGAGCTTTTGGTGTCCCCGCGCCACGTTCATCAGGGCCAAGGGCGCGTAATCGCTATACGGGGCGTTGAGCAAAATGTATTCGAAAAACTCGATGCCCTTTTCGCGGTTCCGGAAGCCGGGCAGCCAACCCCATGTCCGGTTGCGGGCACCGTCGAGCATCGAGCTGGCGATGCGGTATTGTTCGCCGATAATCTCCGAGAAGCGTTTGCTGTTTGGGTAGCGGCCGACCACGCCTTGGTAATCTTCGAATGCTTTAAAATACTCCCTGCGGCCGAGGCGAAGTTTCGCGGAACGATAGAGGGCTTCCGGAGCGTAGATTGAATTGGGGTAGCGTTTTGCAACCTTGCCGTAGGCGCTTAACGCCGCGCCGACGGAGCCCTTTTCTTCCGAAGCCCGGCCTTGGTTCATCAGGTCCAAAGCGTTGCGACCTTCGGTGCCGAGCAGGCCAGAAAAAGCGCCGCCGACGACGGTCCAGCCGGTGCCGGGGGTCCAGACCAACTCGGCTGCAAGCCGGGCAGGAATCGACAGAAAAAGTGCCGCGAGCGTAAGCGCGAGGACAGGCAGGCGGCGGGAGGAGAAGTTCAACATGACGACAGAAATTACCAGCGAATCAGCGCGCTTCCGTAGGTCAAGCCCGCCCCGAACGCGACGAGCAAAGTGAGGTCACCGGGGTTGATTCGGCCCGCCCGGCGAGCTTCATCGAGGGCGATCGGAATCGAGGCCGCCGACGTGTTGCCGTACCGGTCCAAGTTCACAAAAAAGCGCTCCATGGGGAGTTCGAGATATTGGGCGATGGACTCAATGATGCGGAGGTTGGCCTGATGAGGGATCACTAGATTGATCTGATTCGCGGCGATACCGTGTTGTTCCAAGATATCCCGCGCGGCTTCTTCCATCCCGCGGACGGCATATTTGAAGACTTCTTTTCCCTTCATCTTCAAGAAGTGATCACGACTTGCGAGACTGGCCGTGGAGGCGGGGGTGTTGCTGCCGCCGGCCGGAATGCACAACAGATCGACGCAGTCACCGTAAGAACCGAGTTTTGCACCGATGAGTCCAACGGCGGGCCGAGCGGAAGCTCCGATGACGGCGGCACCGGCTCCGTCTCCGAACAGCACGCAGGTCGTGCGATCGGTCCAGTCGACAATCGACGAGAGTTTCTCGACGCCGATCACCAGAGCGTGCCGGTATCTGCCCGAGCCGACCATGGCGCAGGCGGTGTCGAGAGCGTAGATAAATCCTGAGCAGGCCGCGTTCAGGTCAAAGCAGGCGGTGGAAGTCGAGAGGCCGAGTTTATGTTGAACACTGCACGCGGTTGCGGGCATGGGCATATCCGGAGTGATCGTGGCGATCACGAGCAGGTCGATATCAGCCGGTTGAAGTTTGGCATCGGCGAGCGCGAGTCGCGCCGCGTGAACCGCCATGTCTGAAGTCATCTCCCCGGGAGCGGCAATATGGCGCTCCCGGATACCGCTGCGGGAGACGATCCACTCGTCCGACGTGTCGATAGTCAAAGCAAGCTCGGTATTGGTCAGCACCCGAGCCGGGGCATAGGCGCCAGTGCCGAGAATAACGGTAGAAACAGGAAGGGGCATGGCGCGGGACGGAGACCTCTTAACTCGCAGCCTCGGGAATGGGCGCGGAGAGGATCTCGTTGGCGCGGGCGATATCGGCTTCGATGCGGTGATTCATGTCGGCTTTGATAATCTCTCCGGCCGCCCGAATGGCGCTGCTGATGGCACGCCGGTTGGAGGAACCATGGGCCTTTAGGATGTTGCCTTTGAGCCCGAGGAGCGGGGCACCGCCATAGCGCTCGGGATTGATCCGCTCCTTCAGGGCGTTGAAGGCTCCGCGGGACAGAAACGCGCCGGCGGTGCGGAGGGGGTTGGCCTGAAGTTCAACGCGCAACGTCCCGGAAAAGAATTTGGCGAGGGACTCCCAACTCTTGAGCATGATATTTCCGACGAAGCCGTCGCAGACCACCACATCGACGTGGTTTTCGAAAACTTGGAAACCTTCAATCGGACCGGCGTAGTTGATGAGGCCGCCCAGCCGCCGTAACTGTTCGTTGGTTTCGGTGATCAGGGCGTTTCCCTTACCCTCCTCGGTGCCGATCGTCATCAGGCCAATACGAGGAGAAGCGATGCCCAACATCACCCGGCAATAGTGGGAACCGAGAATAGCATTGTGCACCAGATGTTCGGGCTTGGCCTCGGGATTGGCCCCCGCGTCGATCAAAATGAAGTGGCCACCTTCGCGCGGGACCACCGCGGCAAGCGCCGGCCGGTTTACCCCTTCCATCATACGGAGGCGCAATGTACCGCCAGCCATGAGCGCCCCGGTATTGCCGCAACTCACGAGCACTCCGGCATCCCCGCTTTTGACGAGTTCGATCGCCCGAACCATCGAAGAATCTTTCTTCTTCTTGAGGGCCATGAGCGGTTTGTCGTCCATGGTGACGACCTCGGAGGCGTGGAAAATACTCAGACTCGGTCCGAGCTGCAGGCCGATCTGCCGAAGCAGAGGCTCAAGCACGGCTTGATCGCCCACCAATGTGATGGGCCCGAGGTTCGAATCTTGGCTCTGCGCGAGGCGGATGCCGGCGACGACTTCAGCCGGGCCGAGGTCGCCGCCCATGGCGTCTACCGCGATGCGACCGGGTGCTCCGGAAGACATATCCACCGCGTGGGCGGGGCTGGGGTAAAACGTGAGGCTTAAGCCTCGACGTTGAGCACTTGGCGACCGCGATACATGCCGGTCGTTGGATTTACAACGTGGCGGCGGTAAAGCGAGCCGTCGACCGGATCCTTCGCGAATTCAGGAGCGATAAAAGCATTGGCGGCGCGGCGGTTGGCGCTGCGGCGTTTGGACTGTTTGCGTTTCGGATTGGCCATGGAGGGTGGTTGTTTGAGTGAGGGTGTCCCTCGAAAACGAGGGCGCGGGAGTGGTTAAAGGTTCAGAGGTAAAGGGTGCGACTTTTGTGCGTCAAGCGCACTTATCAAAGCCGATCAAGAGCGAGCAACACGGCGAGGGCGGCGGCCAGCACCAACCGATACCACGCGAACGCCGCGAGACCGTGGCGGGTGAGCCAGCCCACCAAAAAGCGCACCGAAAGCGCGGCTGTGACGGCCGCCACGGCCGCGCCGAGCAGCACGTTGGACCAGCCAAATACCTGAATCATCGCCGCGCCCCCCTTGTAGCTTTTGTAGACGGTGGCGGCGGTCAGGGTCACGAAGCCCAAGAGGAAACTGAATTCGGCAGCGCGGCGCGGATCAAGGCCGGCGAAATAACCGCCCACGATCGTGGTCATTGAGCGGCTCGTGCCAGGCCACAGGGCCAGGCATTGGAGCGCGCCGATGCCCGCGGCTTGTTTCGGCGTCAGCTCGGCGGGTGGCGCGGCGCGGTTGGCATGTTTTCGGCGCCATGATTCGGCGAAAAACATCAAGCCGGCGCCCGCAACCAACGCGACGATCACGGCAGGAATCGAAAAGAGATGGGCATCAATCCAGCCGTGGAGCCAAAAGCCGAGTCCGGCGGCGGGAAGAAAGGCAATCAGCAGGTTGATCAGCAGGCGGCGTCCGGCCGGATCGCGGCCGAGCAGTCCCCGGAGCATGGCGATGAGTTGCGTCCAATATAAAATACCGACGGCGGCGATGGCGCCGAATTGGATCACGACGACATAGGTATCGGCGGCTTGTTTGATCGTGAGCGGGACACCTTGGGGATCCTGCGGGGAGGGGGCGCGGTAATAAAGCGGCCGGCCGTCGGCGCCGAGTAGTGGTTCTTCGGCTTCCAAGCCCAAAAAGTGATTGGCGATGATTAGGTGGCCGGTCGAGGAAACCGGGAGAAACTCGGTCACGCCTTCAACCACCCCAAGGACGAGGGCATCGGCGACACTGAGCTCGGCGGCGGGCGCGGAGGCTGAGGACGCAGGCTTGGGGCTCTCGGCCGCAGCGACGGGGAGCAAGAGAAGGGTGAGGGCGACGAAGAGCGGGCGCACCGGTTCTTGGTTTCAAGGTTGGTGGCATGGCGCAATTTTATTTGCGACCGGCGATGGCCTTCGCTCTCTCGAAGTCGCATGACCGACCTTGCCACGCTTACCGACTTGCTGATTGCCCGGCAGGATTTGTCGACCGAGGACGCCGGAGCCGCGGCGACGGCTTTGGCCTCGCCTGAGGTGTCCGACGAAGTGAAGGCGGCGTTTCTCACGGCACTGTCGGCCAAAGGGGAATCGGTCGCCGAGTTGGCGGCATTTGCGCGCGCGTTTCGGGCGCGGGCGGTTGATCCCGAAGTGGGCGCATGGTCGGCGCAGGCGATCGATATCGTGGGCACCGGCGGGGACCATGCCGGCGGATTCAATATTTCCAGTCTCGTGGTCCTCGTGCTGGCGTCGGCGGGTGTGCCCGTGATGAAGCACGGGAACCGCGGGATAACGTCCAAGTGCGGCAGTGCCGATCTGCTTGCGGGCCTGGGCGTGGATCTCGCGGCGTCTCCGGAAAAACTGCGACGTGCGCTGGCCGACCTCGGTTTTGTTTTCTTTTTCGCGCCGAACTATCATCCCGCGTTCAAGAACATCGGGCCGGTGCGCAAGGCACTCGCGGCGCGCGGGCAACGCTCGGTCTTCAATATCCTTGGGCCGCTGATCAACCCCGGGCGGCCCGCGCATGTGTTGATGGGCGTGTTCGCCGAGGCTTGGGTGCCCAAGCTGGCCGGGGCGCTTGACGCGCTTGATTGCACGGCCGGGCTGGTGGCGCACGGTGTGATCGGGCCGACGGGCGGCATCGATGAACTCACGACGGCGACGACGAACCGGGTGCGCGGCGCGGGTCGGCTGCGGGCCATCGATACGAATTGGACCGCCAGTGATTTCGGGTTGGCACAGGCGCCGTTTGCCGAACTTCAGGGCGGCGATCTGGCAACGAATCTCGCGTTGACCGACGCCGTGCTGGCCGGACGTGGCCCGGTGGGCCTGGTCGAGACGATCGCGTTGAACGCGGCGGTCGGGCTGTGGCTCACGGGTAAAGTAGCGGAAGTAAAAGACGGCATCGATGCCGCCCGAGACTTGCTGCTCGGCGGCGCGGTAAAGGCCAAGATTGCGGCGACGCGGGAGTTTTACCGCGCGTGAAACGCATCTATTTTGGCACCGACGGAATTCGTGGCGAGTTTGGCGGGCCGGTAATCAACCCGGAGTTCGCGGCGCGCTTGGGCGCGGCGGTGGGGCGCTGGCTGCGCGCGCAGGCCCAAGTATGCGGGGGGGCGGTTTTGATCGGACGCGATACGCGCGCTTCGGGGGTGGTGTTGATGGAGGCGTTGGCGGCAGGTTTGGCCACGGCCGGATGGACTGCGGTCGATCTTGGGGTGTTGCCAACTCCGGCGGTGTCGCGGGCGGTCAGGGCGGACGGGGCCGCGCTCGGCGTCATGATTACGGCCTCGCACAATCCCGCCGAGGACAACGGCATCAAATTTTTTAACGGGACCGGCGTGAAATTGACCGACGTGCAGGAGTCCGAGATCGAGCAGCTAATTTCGACGGAGCCGGTCGCCGTCGTTGCGGGGCCGTTGCCCTTGGGTGAGGCCTTGAAGAGTTATGCGATGGCGGCGAACGCCCTGCTCCCGGCGGGCGCGCTCCGAGGCTGGAAGATCGTGTTGGACACGGCCAACGGCGCCACATGCGGATCGAGCCCGTGGGTGTTGAAAGAACTCGGAGCAGAGGTCGTCGGAATCGGCGACCGGCCGGATGGGACGAACATTAATGAGGGCGTCGGCAGCGAGCATCCGGAGGCGTTGGCGGTACGCGTGGTGGCGGAGGGCGCCCGGCTCGGGATCGCCCATGATGGGGATGGCGACCGTTGTGCGTTGTGCGACGAAAACGGCGGGGTGCTCGACGGTGATGAGATTCTCACGATCCTTGCGACCCACGCGCTCGCCCACGGGCGGTTGGTGAAAAAAATTCTGGTGGCGACCGTGCAGAGCAATCTGGGCGTAGATGCGGCGATCGCGGCGGCGGGCGGCACGGTGCGGCGGTCGGCGGTGGGCGACCGTTATGTGATCGAAGAGATGCTGGCGTGTGGTGCGACGCTCGGGGGCGAATCCTCGGGGCACGTCATTTGTCTGGAGAACGCGGCGACGGGCGACGGCTTGGTGGCGGCGTTAAAGGTGATCGAGGTGATGCGGGCGACCGGCAAGCCGCTGTCGGAGTTGCGCGGCGTGTTGCGAAAATTTCCGCAAATGATGGCGGCGTTGAAGGTGAAGACAAAGACTCCGCTGGAGAATCTGCCCGGCTTGCAGGCGGTGATGGCGGCGCTTGCGGGCGAGTTGGGAGCCGAGGGCCGTTTGCTGGTGCGTTATTCCGGCACGGAGGCCAAGCTGCGGCTCTTGGTCGAAGGCCCGACAAACGATATCGTCCGGTCGGCGCTGGCGCGGCTGGAAACGGCGGTGCGGGCCGAGTTGACGGTGATTTAGCTCTAGCGTTGACGCGGTTCGGAGCCGGAGCTGAGTTGAGCCGATGCCCGAAATCGCCGTTACCTCGCTCGATCCCCGTCACCAGAAACTCATCGATAACGCCCGCATTGCGTTGGAGCGCGGGCAGCTCGACTACACGCTCGACGTCTGCACGCAGGTGCTGAAGACGGCGCCGGGCTGCCTGCCGGTCCGACGGCTGCAACGGGCGGCACAGCTGCGCGATTTTAAATCGAAAAACAAATTCATGGCCAAGGCGATGGGTGGTTTTTCGACCGCGCCCTTCATGTTTGGCGGCGGCAAGAAAGAGCCGGCCAAGGTGCTGGAAACGGCGGAGGGAATGTTGGCCAAAGATCCGACCAGCGTGCCGGCGTTGAAACTGCTGGCCGAGGCGGCGGGCGGTCTTGGTTTGTTGGAGACGGTGGCGTTTGCGCTTGATGCGGTGCGCGAGATCGAGCCCGACAACCGCGCTAACTTGCTCGCGCTCGGTGAGGCCTGGATCACGGCAGGCAAGCCGGCGGAAGCGTTGAAAGCCGCGGACGCGATCTTGAAGACGAAGCCGGCGGACGCAGACGCGCAGAATTTGATGCGCAAGGCGTCGATTGCGCAGACCGTGACCAAAGGCAATTGGGACGGGCAGGGGAATTTCCGCGACAAACTGCGCGACGAGGCGCAGGCGGTGTCGCTCGAACAGGCGGCCAAAGTCGTAACAGCGGGAGACATGGCGCAGCGCCTCGTGGACGAAGCGAAGGCACGCGTGCAGGCGGAGCCGACGAATCTGAATCATTACCGCGCCGTCGCGCAGGCGTATCGGCAACTGGGCCGGAGTGACGAGGCGCTCGTCTGGGTGCGCAAAGCGCGGGCATTGCCGAACGGCGCGGTGGATCCGACGTTGGAAAAGGAAGAGTCGGAGTTGCAGACCGCGCTGCTTGAGGCGCGGGTGAAGGCCGAGTCGGGCGACGGTCTCGCGGCCGCGCAGGCGGAACTGGCGGCGTGGCGGCTCACGGAAGCCAAGCGCACGGTCGAGCGTTACCCGAATGACTTCCCGGCGCGATTGGCGCTGGGCGAACTGCTGCTGGCGAGCGGACAATTGGACGCGGCGCTCGCGCAATTTCAGCAGGCGCAGAAAGGGCCGCAGGTGCGGGTCGCGGCGCTCGTGGGACTCGGGCGTGGGTTCCGCGCGAAGAAGATCTACGATCTCGCGGTCATGCAGTTCAAGTCGGCGAAGACCGACCTTACCGCGATGGACGACACGAAAAAAGAAGTCATTTACGAGCTCGGCAGTTGTTATGAAGCGATGGGCAAGCCCGAGGAGGCCATCGCCGAGTTTAAGGCGATCTACGGCGAAGACATCGGCTACCGCGATGTCGCCGACAAGATCACGGCGTTCTACTCAAAGTGAGGAGCGCCGGGGCGGTCGCCGTTCCGCGAGCCAGACGGCGAGACCCAGTACGACGCCGCCGATCGCAAGGCGGGTGAGGTCGGCGGTTTCGCCAAAAACGAGCAGCGAGACGGCGACTGCGAGAGGGATTTTCGCGTTGTTCATGACCGCAAGCGTGCCGGCGTGGACGCGGGTCGCGCCGATATTCCAAAGGAAGAAACCGAGCCCGGAAGCGATGAGCCCGAGGTAGAGTAGAATTGCGAGATTGGGCGGGGTGAGGGGCAAGGCGGCAAAGTCCGTGCGGGCGAGGGAGACGGGCAGGGTCAGGGCAAATGCGCCCAGATAGACCAGCGCGAAAACATCGCGGTCGCGTAGCTCGGGCCGGGTCGCGCGGAGTCGGCGGTAGAGCACCTGTCCGAGGGCAAAGGCGAGGTTGGAGAGTTGGATCAGGACCACGCCGGTAAACGTGCCGGCGGTGGGCGCCGATTTGACGACGATGGCGGCACCGCCGAGGACGGCGAGCACGGCGGCTCCGAGGGCTGGACCGCGAAGCGTGCGATCAAAGGCGTCGGCGAGCAGCGTGACGAAGATCGGCGTAGTGAGGGTGAAAACGGCGACCTCGTGACTCTTCAGAAAGCGGAAGCTCTCGTTGTAGGCGAGATACATGAGCCCGAATTGGAGTGCGCCGATGCCGGCGAGGGCGAAAGCGGTGCGTGGGGCGATGCCGCGAAGGCGAAGAAATGGCAGGAAAACGAGGAGCGCGAGACCGAGCCGCGCGGCGGAGATGAAGGCTCCGTCAAAGCCGGCGGTCAGGTGCTTAATGAGCCCGAAGGAAAATGCCCAGAGAAGGGAGACGAGCAGAAGCAGGGGCATGGCTGGAGTCAGCGGGTCGGAGGTATTGTCCGAAGGCCGGGCGCAGAAGGAAACTCACACCCTGAAAATCGCCCCAAGCTTTTTGCCGAGCAGCAAGCTCATGCCGACGATGGTCACGCCCAGAAACGCCATCGCCCAGACGCCGAGGGCGCTGGCGATGAATTTGCCGTCACCGAGCAATTGGAAGAGCTCCATGATCGCCTTGGTGATCGGATAAAACGCCTGTTTTTGCGCGAGGATGAGCGAGTCGCTGACCTCCAGCATCGCAAAGGCGAAGGCGAGCAGGCCGCCGGCGATAAGGTTGGCGGCGATGAGCGGGAGTGTGATCTTGATGACGGACTTGAGGGGTGGGCAACCGAGGTTTTGCGCGGCTTCTTCGAGGGTTTCGCTCGTTTGCTGGAAGCCGGCGGCGGCGGACCGGACGACGTAGGGCAGACGGCGAACGGAATAGGCGATGATCAACAAAATCGTGGGGTCGACGACCGGATTCAGGAACGAGAAAAACTTTCCCTCTTGCGACATCGCAAGGTAGCCGAAGGCGAGGACGAGGCCGGGCACGGCGAGGGGCAGCATCGCGAGAAAATCGAGAATCTGCCGCCCTGCGATTTTCGAACGCACCACGACGTAGGCAATGGCGATGCCCAGAATGACGTCGATCAGCGTGGAGATGCTGGCGAATTTCAGGCTGTTCGCGATGGCGGGCACGGTGAGGTCGTGGCCGAGGGCGATGGCGAAATTTTCGAGAGTGTAATACTGCGGCAGGACGGTGCCATACCAGTCTTGGGAGAACGCGACGAGGGCGACGCCGAAGTGGGGGAGGACCGCGATGAACGTGACGCCGCCAAACAGCGCGGTGCAGAGCAAGGCTTGGGGCAAGGGTAGGCGCCTGGGCCCGCCGGCGTTCGTGGCCTTGGCCATCATCGCGTGGCCGGCCCGGCCGAAAAGGCCCTTGCCGATCGCGTAGAGCGTGATCGAGGCGAAGAGCATCACGGCGACGAGAGCGAAGGGCGCGGGGTTGGCGCCGATGTCCTTGAGACCGTAGAAAATTTGGACGCTGGTGACCTGCGCGTAGTCGAACACCAGGGGCGTGCCGAGCTCGGTGAACGCCCAAATGAAGACGATGGTGCCACCGGCGAAGAGGCCGGGCTTGATCAGCGGGAGGGTAATTTTCCAGAAACGGCGGAAGCCGGTGCAGCCAAGATTCTCGGCAGCTTCCTCCATCGCGGGATCGATGTTGGCGAGAGCGGCGACGGCGTTGAGGTAAATGATCGGGTAGAGCGTGAGCGCCTCGACGATGGCGATGCCCCAGAACTGGTTCGCGGCGAACCAATCGAAGGTCCACCCGGGCGGGCGGAGGTTGAGCTCGATGAGGAGGGCGTTGAGAGCGCCGTATTGGCCGAAAATCTGTTTGATCCCGATCGCGCCGACAAAGGGCGGCAGAATCATCGGGATCAGCACGAGCGAGCCGAGCAGAGTTTTTCCGGGGAAGAGAAAACGGTCGCTGATAAAGGCGAGCGGCAGGGCGATCGCCATCGCGAAGGTGGTCGCCGCGCACGCGAGGAAGAAGGAGTTGCGCAGACCGCCGAGGTAGGTGGGGTCGGACAGAATAGTCGCGAGGTAGGCGAAGGTGAGTCGACCGTCGGCATCGATGAATCCGCCGCGGAGAATCTGGTAAATCGGCCAGATGAAAAACGCCGCGAAGAACACGGCGGTGAACCCAAAAACGACTCGGGCAAAAGTCTGCGACATCGGCGGCGAGACTGCGAGGACCGCGCAAAGGGCGGCAAGGCGGAAGTGCCTTCGGCGGAGGGAGACGCTGCGTTTCAACGCCTCCCGGTGCGAATTGCGGCAAGGCCGTCGGTCACGTCTTACGTGATAGACGGGACTTCATCGTGGGGCTCGGGGGCGGAGGCAGAGGCGGGGCGCCGGCGGAGGAGGCCGCGACGCGGGGCGAACAGGAGGGCCGTCAAAAAGACCAGGGTTTGCACGAGCACGATGCAGGCGGCCGGGGCACCGTCGATAAAGTAGCTCACGTAGATGCCGGCGAGCGCGGAGCCGACGGCCACAACGACGGCGATGATAATCATGCGGTCGAAGCGTTGCGTGAGCAGTTGGGCGGTTGCTCCTGGCGTGATCAGGACGGCGATCACCAGAATCAGACCCACGGGTTTCATGGCGGCGACGATGGCGAGCGAAAGCAGGATAAGCAGCAAGTAGGTGAGGCCGCGCACGGATTTGCCAAGAGCGCGGGCGTGCGAGGGATCGAAGCAGACCAAGAGTAGATCGCGGCGGAGGGTGAGCATCACGGCGAGCACCACGGCCGAAAGAGCGCCGGTTTCCCAAAGTTGCGCGGCGGAGATCCCGAGGATGTTGCCGAAGAGGATATGATCGAGGTGAAGGTCGGAGGGCGTTTTCGAAAACAGGACGAGGCCAAACGCGAAGAGCCCGGTGAACACGACGCCCATGACGGTATCTTCCTTAATGCGGCTGTTGGCCTTTATCCATCCGGTGGCGACCGCGCAGAAGAGCCCGCTGGCAAACGCGCCGATGGCAAGCGGGATGCCGGCGATGTAAGCGAGCACCACGCCGGGCAGGACCGCATGAGAAATCGCGTCGCCCATCAGTGACCAACCGCGCAAAACCAGAAAGCACGAGAGCACCGCGCCCACCGCGCCGATAATCGCGCCGATGGCCAAGGCTTGCTGCATGAAGCCGAAACGCAGGGGCTCGACGAGGTGCTCGATCATGGGACGACGGCCTCTTGGGCGCGGGCGCGGCGCAATGTCCGGCGCGAGGCGAAAACGCCGTGTTTGGGCGCAAACAACAGCGCGGCGACGAAAATCAAGGTTTGCAGCGAGACGATGCAGCCGCCGGTGGCGCCGTCTAGAAAGTAGCTGAGGTAGGTGCCGAAAAACGAGGTTGTCGCACCCAGCGCGGCGCCGATCCGAAGCATGACGCTGAAGCGATCGGTGAGCAGATAGGCAGTCGCGCCCGGGGTGACGAGCATGGCGACGACGAGCATGGCGCCGACGGCTTGGAGCGCGGCGACGGCGGTGGCGGAAAGCAGAAGCAGCAGCGTGACGTGGAGCGCGCCGACGCGGAGGCCGAGGGCGCGGGCTTGGCTGGGGTCGAAGCAGAAGAGCATCAAGTCGCGCCATTTCAGCGCGAGGACGATCAGGCAGACCGCCGACACGATGACGACTTGGACGACATCGCCGGTGGCGATTCCGAGAATGTTGCCAAAGATAATTCCCTTCAAATCAACCCGGCTGGGAAACAGCGAGATGAGCAGCAGGCCGAGGGCGAAAAACGCCGTGAATACGATCCCGATCACGGCGTCTTCCCGAACGGGCGTTTTCATTTTGACGAAGGCCATGGCACCCGCGGCGAGCAGGCCGCTGGTAAAGGCCCCGACGGCGAACGGAAGCCCGAGCAGGTAGGCGATGGCGACGCCGGGCACCACGGCGTGGGAGAGCGCGTCACCCATGAGCGACCAACCCTTGAGCGTCACGAAACCGGAGAGCAGTCCGCAGACGCCGCCGATGAGCGCACTCGTCCACAGGGCGGTGACCATGTAGTCGTAGTGGAACGGGGCGAGTAGGGAGGTGAACACGGGCGTGGTGGTAGGCGGCGAGGCGGCGAGCAAGCTCGCGCCCGGCGTCGGACTGGGGCGTTAGCTTTTCCCTTTCTGTTCCTCTTCGCGGTCGGACATGAGCTGCTCGCGGCCGGTGCGGTCGAGGTATTCGAGGTGCCCGCGCTTGCCGAGGACGAGAGGCCGCTCGTCGTCGGTGAGGACGGTGACGGAGCGGCCGTCGTGGTCGTTGACGGTGGACTGGGCCAGATCGAAGAGGCGCAGGGCGCCGCCGAACGCCCGCGTGAGATTCTCGGCGGTGAACACCTCGGACGTTGGGCCGTAGGCGAGCACGGTGCGGTTGATGAGCACGACTTGATCGCAGAATTCGGGGACGGAGCCGAGGTTGTGGGTGGAAACGAGAATGAGCCGACCCTCGTCGCGGAGTTCGCGGAGCAAACTCACGATCGCCTCCTCGGTGCCGACATCGACGCCGGTAAAGGGCTCATCGAGGAGGATGACGCGGCCGGCTTGAGCGAGGGCGCGGGCCACGAAGACGCGTTTCTTTTGCCCGCCGGAAAGCTCGCCGATCTGGCGGTCGCGGTAATCCCACATGCCGACGCGGCGCAGGCTGTTCTCGACGGCGGTCCGGTCGGCCGCGGACGCGATCCGCAGGAAATTCATGTAGCCGTAGCGGCCCATCATGACGACGTCGTGCACGCTGACGGGAAACGTCCAGTCGACTTCTTCGGCCTGCGGCACGTAGGCGACCCAACTCTGCTTCTGCGCTTCGCGGACCGGACGGCCGTCGATTTCGACGCGGCCGGTGGTCGGGGTGACGAAGCCCATGAGGGCCTTGAACAACGTGGATTTACCCGAGCCGTTGACGCCGACGAGCGCGCAGATGGTGCCGCCGGCCAGCCGGAAACTCGCGTCCCGGAGAGCGGTCAGCCCGTTGGGATAAGTGACGGCGACATCGATCGCGGCCAATGAGAGTGGGGGAGAAAACGAGGTGGGCACGGGAAGTGGAAACTTAGCGCGGCGGTGGGTTCCCTGCGCCGAGAAAGGCCCGCACGATCGTGTCGGCATTGTAGCGGAGCAGGTCGAGATAGGTCGGAGCCGGGCCGGAGGCGTCGGTGAGGGAATCGACGTAGAGGACACCGCCGTAGCGGGCCCCGGTTTCTTTCGCCACTTGGCGGGCGGGTTTGTCGCTGATCGTGCTTTCGCTGAAGACGACGGGGATTTTGTGTTCGCGGACGAGGTCGATCACGCGGCGGACCTGTTGGGGCGTGCCTTGGGCATCGGCGTTGATGGGCCAAAGGTAGAGCTGGCGCAGGCCGTAATCGCGGCAGAGGTAGGAGAATGCGCCCTCGCTGGTCACGAGCCAACGCTGGGCGGCGGGGATGCGCTCGATCTGCGCGCGGACGGGAGCGTCGAGGGCGCGGATCTTTGCCGAGTAAGCGGCGGCATTGGCGGCATAGGCGGAGGCGTTGGCGGGATCAACGCGGGCGAGGGCGGACCGGATGTTTTCGACGTAGACGAGGGCGTTGGCGGGCGACATCCAGGCGTGGGGATTGGCGCGGCCGGTATACGGTCCATCGGTGATGCCCATGGGCTCGATGCCCTGCGTCAACACGATCTGCGGGACGCCGCGGACGTTTTCAAAAAACTTCTCGAACCAACGCTCAAGGTTCAGACCGTTCCACAAAACAAGGGACGCGCGCTGAGTCTTGACGATATCCCTCGGGGTGGGCTCGTAGCCGTGGATTTCGGAGCCCGGTTTGGTGAGGGAATCGACGTCGGCGTGCTCGCCGGCAACGTTGCGGGCCATGTCGGCCAAGATGGTGAATGTGGTGAGCACGCGGGGCCGAGCGGAGTCGGCGGCGAGGGCCGGGAGGCAGAGACCGGTGAGCGCCACGAACAGCAGCGCGATGCCACAGCCTCTTGATTTGGTGAGAATATCAATCTTAGGCATGACTATACTTTGTTCCGGCGCGGAACTTAGGGGCAACTAAAAACGATTGCGGGGTTGAATTGGGACCGAAGTCCGGCACGGTGATCGGCCGTGTCGACTTCCAACCCCCGCACCGGTCCCCGCAAAAAAACGGCTGCATCCGCATCGCGCGGGGCGCGCTCCCGGAAGCCGGCGGGGTTGAAACCGTCGGCCGCCCGCGAGGATTATCTGGAATGTATTTCGCAGCTGATCGGCAGCAAAGGCTATGCCCGGGCCGTAGACATCGCGGCGACGCTGGAAATCGCTCAGGCCAGCGTGACGAACATGACCCAACGGCTGGCGATCGAAGGGTTGCTCAAATACGAGAAGTATCGGGGCGTCACCCTCACGGCGGAGGGCGAAAAGCTGGCGGCGGACATTATTTTGCGGCATCTGATTTTGACCCGTCTGCTGCGGCATTTCGGCATGGATGAACACACGATCTACCGCGATGTGGAGGGGATGGAGCATCATGTGAGCCGGCAGGCGCTGCGAGGATTCAAGGCCCTGACGGAAGCTTTGGATGCGAGTCCCGAGCTGGTGAAACGGGTGCGCTTGGCGATGGGGTGAGACTGGGGAGAAATTTTGGAGTTTCGCGCGTGGCTCCCTTGCCAACGGCGCGGGTGGCACTACCAGTAGCGCATGTCAGTGAGTCGGAATTTACGCCTGCCTCACGCCCTGCGCTACGGCGCCCGGCGATCTTTCGGCGTCGCCTTGCTGGCGGTGGGGTTGCTGGCGGGAGCGGCGAGCGCGGCCGACGCACCGGCGGGGCAAACCGAGTTTTTCGCGGGAGAGTATGCGGAGGCGTTAAAAAAGGCGGCGGCGGCGGTCGAGGACATGCCGGGTGGTGAAGACGGACAACTGCTGCGGATCGAGATTTTGCTCGCCCAAGGCCGCGCGGAAGCGGCCGACGAGGCGTTGACGGAGGCGTTGCGTGTTCTGCCCCAAAGCCTGCGTCTGGTGTGGTTGGGGCGCGACGTGGCGTTTGCCAACGGCCGGCCCGAGGTGGCGGCGCTCCGGCTCGATCAAGTGCGGCAGCTCTACGGGAGCCGACCGAGCGCCTACCGCAACCCGGCGGACTTGGTGGTGTTTGGCCGCGCGGCGTTGCTGCTCGGGGCGGATCCCAAGGATGTGCTGACGAAAGTCTATGCCCCGGCGCAGAAGGCCGCTCCGAATCGGCGCGACGTTTACCTCGCGCGCGGCGAACTCGCCTTGTCGAAAGGTGATTATGCGCTGGCGGCGACCGCGTTTCAGGAAGGCGTGAAGCAAGTGCCGAACGATCCTGATCTGCTGAGCGGTCTCGCGCGGGCCCATGAAGAAGGCGATCGCAAGGAAATGCTCGCAGCTCTCTTGGCGGCTTTGAAACTAAACCCGCGGCATGTGCCGAGTCTTTTGCTCCAAGCGGATCACGCGATCGACGGCGAACGGTATGCCGACGCCGAGGAAGATCTCGCGACCGTGTTGAGCGTGAATCCCGACCAGCCCGATGCCTGGGCCTTGCGGGCGGTGTTGGCACACCTGCGCAACGATCCGGCGGCCGAGGCCTCGGCCCGGGCGGCGGCGCTGCGCGTGTGGGCGACCAATCCGCGCGTGGATTGGCGCATCGGAGAGAAACTCTCGAAGAAGTATCGCTTCGCCGAAGGCGCGGAGCGGCAGCGGCAGGCCCTGCAATTCGATAAAACCTACCTGGCGGCGAAGGCGCAGCTCGCGTCCGATTTGCTGCGGTTGGGCGAGGATGCCGAAGGGTGGCGGCTCGCCCAAGAGGTGCACAAGGAGGATGGCTACGATGTGGAAGCGTTCAACCTCGTGACGCTGCAGGACACGATGGCGAAGTTTACGACGCTGCGGAACGAGGACTTCGTCGTTCGCATGACGGCGCACGAGGCGGCGGTTTACGGGCCGCTGGTGATGGATCTGCTGGGCCGGGCGAAGACGGCGCTGGTCGAAAAATACGGGGCCGAACTCATCGCGCCGACCACGATCGACATCTTTGCGGACCCGAAAGATTTCGCCGTGCGGACGTTTGGGATGCCGGATATCCCGGGGTTTCTCGGCGTGTGCTTCGGCCGCGTGGTGACGGCGAACAGCCCGGCGTCGACGGCGAAATCCAACACGAATTGGCAGTCGGTGATGTGGCACGAGTTCTGTCACGTGGTCACGCTCCAGCTCACCAAAAACAAGATGCCGCGGTGGTTGAGCGAAGGGATTTCGGTTTACGAAGAACGACAGGCAAATCCGGCGTGGGGCCAGCACATGACGCCCGTTTACCGGGAACTCATCTTGAAAGAAGGCCGCGAAGGATTGACGCCGGTGCGCAGCATGAGCGCGGCGTTTCTGGCGCCGCCGACGCCGGAGCGGCTGCAGTTTGCCTATTATCAGGCGTCGCTGGTGGTGGAGTTCCTGATCGCAAAGCACGGACTCGACAAATTGCGCGCCGTGCTGCGGGCCTTGCGGGATGGGGACGATATCAACCGGGCGCTGGCGCGGCACATCGCGCCGCTGGACGAAATCGAGCCGGCGTTTGTCGCTTACGCCCGCGATCTCGCGAGAGCGATGGGCCCGGACCTGAACTGGGATAAGCCTGAAAAAGAGCTGTTCCGCCCGGATGCCGCCGTGCAGTTGCAAGGGTGGAGCGCGTTGAGGCCGAGGAATTACTGGTTGGAGCAGCGGCGCATCCGGACGTTGCTCGACGACAAGCAATGGGCGGAAGCGAAGAGCGCGCTCACGGCATTGTTGAACCATTATCCCGATCAACGTGGTGACGACAGCGCGTTGCGGTTGCTCGCACAGGTGCAGCGGGAGCTCAAGGAAACGGCGGCGGAGCGGGAGACTTTGCGGAAGTGGGCCGCAATCGACGGTGAGGCGGCGGACGCCTTCTTGCGGCTGGCGGAGCTGGCGGCGGCGGATGGCGAGTGGCCCGAGGTTAAGCTGAACGCCCGGCGGTTTTTGGAAATCAATCCGCTCGTGCCCGCGCCGTGGCGCTTGCTGGCCAAGGCGAGCGCGGCGGGCCCGGATACGGCGACGGCGATCATGGCCAACCGGACGCTGCTGCGGTTTGATCCGGCCAACCCCTCGGACGTGCATTTTGAGTTGGCGCGATTGTTGCAGAAAACGGGCGACCCTGCGGCACGGCGTGAAGTCCTGTTGGCTCTCGAAGACGCGCCGAGGCACCGGGCGGCCCTGTCGTTGTTATTGGAGATCGACGCGGCCCGACCGGCCGGGTTGCCCTCACCCCAACCATGAGGAAAGCTCCGCTGATCGTCGTCTGCTTCGCCTTTGGCTCCGGGCTTTTGCTGGCGCAGCGATGGTATGGCGAGGGCAGCGGCATTGATGAGAACACGCGGACGGCGCGAGAAGTGGCCTCCCACAGCACGGGCACGCCGGAGTGGAGCAACCGGCCGGGCTTCGAAAAGGACGTGTTTACGTTTGCGCGGATCCGCTACTCTTCGGGCGGCGGTCGCTCATCGTTTGCCGGCGGTTTCGGTCAACGGGTCGGTGGCTTCGGCCGGCGCGGCCGGGCGAATTCCTGGGCCATCGACACGCCCGACAGCGATCTCAATCTCTCCTATCGCCTCCAGCAGATGACCTCGATGAAGGTCGACCCCGATGGTCGTTATCTGCGCCTGACTGACCCGGAGCTCGCCGAGTATCCGTTCATTTACATCGTCGAGCCCGGCGGCCTCAACCTTAGCGACGACGAGGTGTCGGCGTTGAGGCGTTACTTGCTGAACGGCGGGTTCCTAATGCTCGACGATTTCTGGGGTGCGGCGCAGTGGGACAACATGGCCGGCGAGCTCAAAAAGGTGCTGCCGGAGCGGACCTTTTCCGAACTGCCGATGGACCACCCGGTGTACACGGCGGTGTTTCAGATCAAAGCCAAGGGCCAGGTGCCGAGCGTGTATCTGGGGATGCAGAGCGAATACGACCCCGAACGCCGCACGTGGGAGGACCACGGGCCCGACAGCGAGCAGGTGCACCATCGCGGGCTGTTCGACGACAAAGGCCGCCTCATGGTTTTGGCGTTGCACAACACCGACAACGGCGACGGTTGGGAGCGTGAAGGCGAGAGCGACTACTACTTCAAAAATTTCTCGGAGAAAATCGCGTATCCGCTCGGGATAAATGTGATGTTTTACGTGATGACGCACTAGCATGATGACTCTGCGCAAAGCTTTGAAAATTACGTCGGTCCTGCTGTTTGCGGCCGGCGGGGTGGCGGGTTTCGCCCAGTTTGGGCCCAACGATCCCAATCGCTTTCGTTTTGGGTCCGGCGGCAGCGGCGGTTACGGAGGGCGGGGAAATTATTATTCGCCGATCATCCGGACCGAGGGCGGAGTGCTGGTGAACGAAGACTCGGTCCGCACCGCTCGCGAGACCGCACCTAATAGCACGGACACGCCGACCTGGATAAACCGGCCTGGTTTCGAGAACGATGTTTTCACGTTTGCCCGTGTGATCTTCAAATCAAAGGACGACTCGGGCTACCTAGGGACTTACAATTGGGGGGCCGGGCCACACCTGAATTGGTGGGTAGATTTCCCGGACGCCGATTTGAATTTTTCCCTCCGGCTCCAGCAAATGACGTCGATCCGGACCGATCCCGACGGCCGGGTCTTGAAGCTCACTGATCCGAATCTGAATAACTACCCGTTCCTTTACATGACGCATCCGGGCTACATCAAACTGTCCGACGCGGAGGTGACGGCTCTGTCCCGATACTTGCGCAATGGCGGCGTGTTGTTGATCAACGATTTTTGGAGCGCGCTCGAATGGAAGAACTTTGAGACCCAGATGCAGCGGGTTTTGCCCGGACGGACATGGACGGAGCTTGAGACCGATCACCCGATCTTCAACTGCGTCTACAAAATCGAAGGACCGATGCAACGGCTACAGGTGCCAACCATGCAGTTCTGGGATCGAAGTTTCGATCCGAATAATCCCAACTCACGTCTTCAGCAGGTGAATCGCGGTGAAGGGTCCGAAAAGAAGCACATCCGCGCGTGGCACGACGACCGGCAACGCATCTCGATCCTCGCGATTCACAACAGCGACGTCGCCGACGGTTGGGAGCGCGAGGGCGAGTATGAGGATTATTTCAAAACGTTTTCCGAGAAAATAGCCTATCCGTTAGGCGTGAATATCGTCTTCTACCTGATGACCCACTAATGAGCATTGCCCCTCCTCCCGTTCTCGTCCCCGACGCCTTCCAAGCCGAGCGCGCCGCCGTCGAACAACTCATCGCCGGCCGCGCGCGCATCGACGCGGAGCTGGCCAAAGCGATCGTCGGCCAACGCGCCGTGATCGAGCAGATCCTGCTCGCACTGCTGGCGGGCGGGCACGTCCTGATCACCGGTGCTCCCGGTCTGGCGAAGACGCTGCTCGTGAAGTCGATCGCGCAGATCTTTCACCTGAAGTTCCAGCGCATCCAGTTTACGCCCGATCTGATGCCGGCGGACATCACGGGCACCGAGATTCTGCAGGACGGGGAGGGCGGACGGAAACTCGCCTTCGTGCCCGGACCGATTTTTGCGAATCTGGTGCTGGCTGATGAAATCAACCGCACGCCGCCGAAGACGCAGGCGGCGCTGCTCGAGG